>MKWU01002392.1_pt1 | contig 28337 bp, 25 predicted proteins | sample 809101 | NCBI WGS metagenome assembly MKWU01 (sample SAMN05860141, study PRJNA318959) | sponge metagenome | host: Aplysina aerophoba | place: Slovenia: Piran, Adriatic Sea, Gulf of Piran | collected 2013-05-07 | reverse complement strand
GTCCTCCTATTTTTTCTACGGGACAGACTCCTAGGCCAGCATACCCAGTGTGTCCACACTGGAGCTGGCGAGGGGGGGGCGGGGCCCCCCCCTTCCCCCCCCCCCCCCCCCCCCCCGCGCGCGCGCCCGCCCCGGCGCGGGGGGCGCCGCCCCCGGACCCCCGCACCGGTGCGCTCACGGCGCAGCGGCGCACCGTTGTGGTCGCCGCCCACCTCACGCCGGCGGACCAGATCGCCTTCGGCGAGGCGGAGGCCCTCCGGCTCCAGATGGCCCCGGAGCCGGGCCACAACGCCGTGAGCGGCCTCGGTGAGCGGTGGCTCGATGGCCGCCCCGCTCGGCTTCGAGGACCACGCAGCGGCCGGCGCCGTCGCCGGCCGCCCCCTTCACCCGCCGCCAAGGCGGGTTCGTGGCCTTCCCGCAGGGATGAATCGCGCCGCAGGCGCGGGCTGGGAGCGACCCCCGAACCTGAAACAACCGGCGTTACAAGCGCCGGGTTTCCGGGACGCAGATCGTCCGTTCGGAGGGGGGTCGCTCCCAGCCCCGCTCCCCGCCCAAAATGCGGGGAGTGGATTCGGAGGCATGCGGCCGAAACGCAACGGGGCCAACGGGTTTCGAGAACGGTCGCGCGGGACGGGTACGCAACTAAGTACGAAACAAGCGGGGGTCTGTCCTTGTTTCGTACGAATGTGGCCCCGAGGGTGACCCCGGTGAGGGCAAATAACTCCCCAGCGTCGGGCCGGTGTCGCGCCTGGCCCAGGACTCGCTGCCGCCCCTCGATGCTTGTCGGCGGCGGTCCGCTTCCCCATCGCGGCAGCAGTCGTGCCGATGGCGGAGCGCCCGGGGGCCGTTCCACGGTGCGGTACGTTCCTGCCGCTGCGTAGGCGTTCGGTCGTGCCGGTATGAGAGCTGCGGGCATCGCCGGGCGGGCGTCGCTTTTGTCGCCCGTTGCGCAGCTTTCGGGGTCAGCATGTGGCGGCAAGGACATCCGCGCCGGTCGCGCGCGTAACCCGTTGACTCCCTTTCGTTTACGGAGAGCGAACCCCTGTGCTGGCCCCCGGTGCGGCCCTCCGCGCGGATCCGATCCTGCGGGGAGTTATGAGCCTGCACGGGAACACGAACGAACGAAACTGGTAGGCGGACAGGGCCGAGCATTCCGCATCCGCGCCCCGCATCCGCGACCGAGAGCCGGCTCTGGCTCAGGTGAACACGAAGCGCATCGAGGCGGTGCTGAAGCGGCGTGCCAGCAGCATCTTGTCGTGTAACTCGGTTGGAGACATCGCGAATAGCGGCTCAGCTCAATTGCTCCCTACGCTCAATAGATTCTCTGGCTACGTCGCGCGGCACGGGATCCCGTACGAGAATCCAACACCCGTCAGTCACCCGCTTCATTTGGAACGCCCGAAGTTCGTTCCACTCAAAATCGGTGGCATCCGCGTCCTTGGCGAGCACGACAACCCGATAGGAGTCAGCCAACTCCCTGGAATCGTCCTTGCCCACGAGCCCGCTGTAGGCCTCGTAGCCGCCGAAGTGAGATCTGAACGCTTGGGAAGCGAAACACCGGATGACTTGCTTGAGTCCTCCCGCTGGAGAAGGAGTCGGGATCAACAGTCTGCTAGTAGTGCGCTTTGTTTCTGCTTCATCCCTAACTCCACCGTTGCCGACATTGCGCTTGGATCGGGATTCCTCAATAACTTCCTCCACTTGAATGGGAATAAAGTCAAACGGGGTAACCTCACTCTTACCCAGCCAAAGCACGAGGAAAAAAGCGATCTCTGACAGCGCCGTAGCTATCAAGGGCAGGACGAGAGAAACCAAGAGAATTGTCTCGATTCGGTCCTTGAGGAGCCACGCGACGATCGCGCCCTGCCACGAAGATGAATCGATGAGTTCCGTCCCGTCGGAGACGAGCACAACGAGAAGGACGGCGCCGCCGATCCCGTAAACCCGTTTGAAGCTGAGTGCAGAGAGAGCCAAGGCTGCTCTCTTCAGCACATCTGCCACCGGGCGCACTTCCACGGCTCCGAGCAGCAGCCTAATGGTCGGCTTCAAGGCGCGTCATTCAGCGGGGACTCGGCTCTATCGTCGGCAATGAGCAAGTAGCTTCCGGACGGTACGTTAGTGGGCCGTCGTCGCCAAGACCGGCTACCTTCAGCGAACCCCAGGGACTGCACCCGCACAGAGTAGGGGCATCTCCAGGCGGGAGTCCGCCACGCGGGTTCCACTCCCGCTTCTCGGGTCTGGGATCACCGTGCGGCGCAACTCGACCGCAAACGGCACGATCAGCGGGGTTGAGAAATCGAGATCGGGCCGCCCCCATTCGTCGGGCCAGCCGTAATCGAGATCGAGCACGTTCCCGACGTACCGCTCCAGCGGTATCTCGTTTCGGCTTTGGTCACGGACCCGGTGGTAGTAGTGCGCCGAGCTGCCTACCCAATCCCCCTCGTTCCTTTGCACCGACTCACCGGGTCGCTGCGATCCGTCAGCGGTCCGGTCCGAAAAGTTAAACGGCTGGAATGGCAGATAGAACCAGATCGTCACGGGCGGAAGCACGCCGTTATGGTCGCGCGACTCCTCCACGCTGAGCGCGACCTGCGGACCGTAGAGAATGGGGATATCTTCATCGCTAGGGATGTTCAGACCCCAGAGTGAGGTACAGAAGGGCGCGCCCGGGTCGTGGCTCGGGACGGACCATGACGCCAGAGGCGAAGGGCACGGCCTCACCGGCCACTCGGCGCACGGCACCGGCCACGCGACGGGATCGCCGACGATCACCTCCGGCTCCGGCTCGGGTGCCGGCTCCGGTTCGGGTTCCGGGGCGGCGGCTGGTTCCGGGGCGGGAGCGGGAGTCGTCGGGGGCGGGGCATCGGAGCAGCCGAGGGCAATCGCAAGCAGGGCCGCGCACCCGGCAAGCCGCCAGTTGATCGCTGTCATCCCTCTCTCCGGAGCAACGTTTCCGGGGCCGAGCCAACACCCCCGGGAATCTCCCGGGAAGCCAACGGGACGGGTCGCGGCTGCGTCGCGGTCCACCGCCGCTGCCGGTGGTCCGGTACCCAAGCGATCACGAGCGAAGTGTATTCCTGCTCGAAGGCCCGCGGCGTATGTTGTGGTCGCCGCCCGCGTCCCGCGGGCGAACAGCCCGCGCCTGCGGCGCGAGTGATCCCTGCGGGAAGGCAACTCCGGGACGACGGCGCCACCCGCGCTCCGGCCCTCGTGGAGTTCCTCGAGGACCCGGCCCACGCGCCACCGAATACCCTGTTCACCGGCTTCGCCAGGTGCTCCTCCGTCCCCCTCGGGCACGCATCGGCATCGTGAGCCGGATCACCACTCGCGGTCTCCCGCACGACGACCGCTCAGACCGCCACGACCGAACGGTTACGCCGCTGCCGCCTTCGACTCGGGGCTACCGGCCCATAACCGATGTGTCGCCGGAAGTGATGCCCACTCTTGGGGATCGCGCATAACAGACTGACAAATCAACGGCTTATGAGGAAGGCCACCGCTCCGCTCTCGCGCAGCGGGTGGCGGCCTGGAGGTCGGCGTTCCCGTACCGGGGCCGCCGTGGCGCTCGGTAGCGATGCCCGTTCCGCTGCGCTGTCGCGTAGCGGGTGCCGGCTGAAGCCGGCGTTCCAAGCCGCTTCTGCTGTTGCCGGAGGCTGGCGCTCCGAACTCCGCTCGCTTAGCGGATCAGGGGGGCGATGACGAGGGCGACTACCGACATCAGCTTGATGAGGATGTTGATGGCCGGGCCGGCGGTGTCCTTGAAGGGATCGCCGACGGTGTCGCCGACGACTGCCGCCTTGTGGGCCTCGCTGCCCTTGCCGCCGTGCTGGCCGCCCTCGATGTACTTCTTGGCGTTGTCCCAGGCGCCGCCGGCGTTGGCCATGAAGATGGCGAGCAGCACGCCGGACACCAGCGCCCCGGCGAGGAGACCCGCCAGGAAGTTCTTGTCGATGAATCCGGCAACCACCGGGATCAGGACCGCCATCAGGCCCGGAGCGACCATCCGCCGGAGCGCCGCCGCGGTGGCAATATCCACGCAGCGGGCGTTGTCCGCCTTGGCGCCGGGCGCGCCCTCGAGGAGCCCCGGGATCTCCCGGAACTGCCGCCGGACTTCCTTGATCATGTCGAACGCGGCTTCTCCGACCGCCTGCATGGCGATCGAGGAGAACAGGAAGGGCACCATCCCGCCGATCAGCAGTCCGGCGAGTATCACCGGGTTGCCGAGCGAGAGGCCAAGCGCGCCAACCCCCGCCTGCTGCTGGAAGGCTGACATCAGCGCCATCGCGGCGAGCGCCGCGGAACCGATCGCAAAGCCCTTGCCGATGGCCGCGGTGGTGTTCCCCACGGCATCCAGCTTGTCGGTGCGCTGGCGCACCTCGGCGGGCAGCTCGCTCATCTCGGCGATCCCGCCGGCGTTGTCCGCGATGGGCCCGTAAGCGTCAACCGCCAACTGGATTCCGACCGTAGCCAGCATCCCGAGTCCGGCGAGCGCGATCCCGTAGAGGCCGGCCAGTTCGTAGCCGATGGTGATGGCCGCGGCGATCAGCAGCAGCGGGAGCGCGGTGGAGCGCATCCCGAGCGCCAGCCCGGCGATGATGTTGGTCGCCGAACCGGTGTTCGACGCCTGGGCGACCGCCTGCGCGGGCTTCCGGGCGTCGGAGGTGTAGTACTCGGTGATCAGACCGATCGCGGCGCCGACGATGAGCCCGGTCACGAGGCATCCGTAGAGGGCTCCCTGCACCTCCGGAGTCAGCATCCCGATGACCGGCCAGGCAATGGCCAGCATGAGCACCCCGGCGCCCAGGGTCCCCAGGTTGAGCGCGGTCTGCGGGTTCGCGCCCTCGCGGGTGCGGACCAGGAACGTCCCCAGAATGCTTGCGGCGATGCCGAACCCGGCAAGGACCATCGGCAGCATCACGTAGTGGAGCGGTTCGGCGCCCGGAAGGTTCTCCGCAAACGCCACCCCCAGCACCATGCCGCCAATGATGGCTCCGACGTAGGACTCGAACAGGTCGGCGCCCATCCCGCACACGTCGCCGACGTTGTCGCCGACGTTGTCCGCAATTACAGCCGGATTCCGGGGATCGTCCTCCGGAATCCCGGCCTCGACCTTCCCCACGAGGTCCGCCCCCACATCGGCCGACTTGGTGTAGATGCCCCCGCCCACCCGGGCGAAGAGCGCGATGGAAGAGGCGCCGAGACTGAACCCCGCCAGGACCTGCAGCACCTGCCCCAACGGTTCGGCGCTCTCTACGAAAACAACACGCGTGTAGAAGAGAAACAGCCCCGAAAGACCCAGGATCCCCAGCCCGACCACGGACATCCCCATCACCGACCCGCCGGCGAAAGCGACGCGCAGCGCCGGCGCGATCGACGTCCGGGCGGCGTTCGCGGTCCGGACGTTCGCCGCGGTGGCGACCCGCATGCCGAACCAGCCGGCTACCGCGGAGCAGAGCGCTCCGATCAGGAAGGAGAGGCCGACGAGTTCAGTGCCGCCCCCGAGGTTCGCCACGTAGAGCAACACGGCGACCACCACCGCAAACACGGCGAGCACCGAATACTCGCGGCGCAGAAAGGCCATCGCTCCCTCGCGGATGGCGGCGGCGATCTCCACCATCCGCTCGGTGCCGGCGTCCTGCCGGCTGACGAACCGCGCCCGGTTCAGAGCGAAGAGCAGCGCCACCGCGCCGAACGCGGGGGTCAGATAGAGGAACATGTCCACGGGGCAGGATCTCCAGTTGGTTAAAGGGTCGGTTCTCGGCTTCTTGCCGGGTGCTCGGGACCCAGCCCGAGGCGGGAACTGCGAGTACGCGCTGCCCCGCTCGGCGAAGACCGAAGCGATCCGCCGGTCTGCAGGACCGCCGGGAGCAAGGCGGCGGGACCGGCGAAAACCCTCGCCGCGGGGCCGGAGAACCCGCTCCGAACCCGCTTTCCCGCGCTGCCGGAAGACGGCAATTTTACCAAAGCAGGCAGCTTTGAGACTGGTAGACTCGCCCGCTGCCGGCGCGGCCAGAACTTTCTCTTGCAACTCCCTCGCGGTGTCTGGATCAGGGCCCGGAATCTCACCGCCCCGCTGGTTCTCGGCCTCCTGCTCGGGGTTCCCGCTTCCGCCGAAGAACTGCGGTACCCGGTGGACGTGGCGGTCGGGCCCGGCGGGGAGATCTACGTCGCCGATATCGAGGCCGCGGCGCTGCTCCGCTGGAGCGGAAACGAGTTCGAGGTGGTGGCGAAGGGCCGGGGGCTTCCCAAGACCCCGCTCTTCGGCATCCGGCACATCGTTCCCGCCGGGGACGGAACCGTTCTGGCGAGCGACCCCGCCACCATGGCGCTCTACCGGATCACGACGTCGGGTGAGATCACGGCCATCCCCGACGACGGCTTCTTCGTGACCCCCTGGGGCATCGCCGTCGATCCCGGCGGCGACATTCTGGCGGTGGACCGGGTGACCGGGCGCCTCCGCCGGGTTCGGGCGGACGCCATCGAGGATGTCGCCACCATCCGCGCGCCGCGGGCCATCCTGGCCGAGAGCGACGGTTCCCTGCACGTCCTCACGGACCGCAACGTGTTGCGGATGGAGAACGGCGACGGGGAACCGCTCGTGCAGTCACCGCCGTTCGAGTTCCCCCACGACTTCGTCCGGGCTCCCGACGGCGGCTTCTTCGTGACCGACGGCTACGCCCGGTGCATCTGGAAGGTCAGCCCCGAGGGGCGGGTTTCCGTGCACGTCCGCGGGGATCCGTTCATCAGCCCCCAGGGCCTCGCGCTCAGCGCGGACGGCGACCTGCTGGTCGCCGACGCCCATGCCCGAACCGTTTTTCGAGTCTCCGGAGGTGGGCAGGTGCTCCCGCTCGGCGAGTAACCGGTTCCGGAAAAGGATGCCAACATGACGAATGATCGCGGAAGCTGGGGATCTCGCCCGGGCTTCATCCTGGCCGCCACCGGTTCCGCGGTGGGGCTCGGAAACATCTGGGGCTTTCCGACCCAGGTAGGCCAGGGCGGCGGCGCGGCCTTCGTCCTCATCTATCTCATTGCCGTCATTTTCATCTGCGCGCCCATCCTGCTCGGCGAGGTCCTGGTTGGACGCTACGCCCAACTGGGTCCCGCGGGGGCCGTCCGGCGGATCTCGCCCTCCGGTCCCTGGTGGGTGATCGGCCTGCTGGCGGTGGCTGCCGGGACATTCATCCTCTCGTTCTACGCGGTCATCGCCGGATGGACGGTTCAGTATCTCTGGCTCGCGGTCACGGACGGACTCGCCGCCGACGCCGAGGGATCGGGGGCGCTCTTCGGCGCTGTCTCGGCCAATCCCATCCGGAACGTCCTGTTCACGGGCCTGTTCCTGGTTGCCACCGCCTGGTGCGTCAATCGGGGCATCCGGCGCGGCATCGAAGCCGCATCGCGCCTGATGATGCCCTTGCTCTTCGTCCTGCTCTTGATCCTCGCCATCCGATCGGTGACGCTTCCGGGCGCCGCCGAGGGACTTGCCTACTACCTGCGTCCGGATCTTTCCCAGGCGCTGAATCCCGAGATCATCGGCGCCGCAGTGGGACAGGCGTTCTTCTCGCTGAGCCTCGGGATGGGAGCCCTCATCACCTATGGCAGCTACCTGCACCGGTCCCACGCGGTGCGTTCCGCCTCAATCGCCATCGTGGGGATCGACACCACGATCGCGCTGCTCGCCGGATTCATCATCTTCCCGGCGGGGTTCTCCATCGCGAGCTTCAGTTCCGGCTCTACGTTCGATCCCACGGCCGGCGGACCGGGTCTCATCTTCGCCGTCCTCCCCCAGCTCTTTGCGACGCTGCCGGGCGGGCTGCTCTTCGGCGCCGCGTTCTTCCTGCTCCTGTCGGTAGCCGCTTTCACTTCGACCATCTCGCTGCTCGAGGTACCGGTGGCGCACGCCATCGACCAGTGGCGCTGGCCGCGCAGCAAGGCCGTCCTCGCGGTCGCCGCCTTCACCTTCGCGTTTTCCATCCCCTCGGTGCTGTCGTTCAGCGGCGGATTCTTCTCGGAACTTCCCGCCGTCGGAGGCACCTTCTTCGACCTGATGGTGAATGTCTGGAACGAAGGGGCGCTACCGCTCGGCGGCATGCTGATCAGCCTCTTCATCGGCTGGAGGTGGGGCGCCCGCTTCGCCGGTGACGAACTCCGGCGCGACGGTCCCGGCTTCCCGAGCCCGGCGCTTTGGGGCTTCCTGATCCGCTTCGTCTCCCCGGCGGCCATCTTCCTGCTGATCGTCTCCCGTTTCGTCCTCTGACGGTCTTTTCCCAAGGAAACACCATGAGCGAATTCATTGCCTGGGCGTCAAACGCCATCTACCAGTGGTACGCCCTGCCCCTGCTGCTGGTGACCTGCGGGCTCTACCTGACGATCCGCACCGGCTTCGTCCAGATCCGCGGATTCGTCGCCGGCATGCGGCGGGTCGTTTCCGGAATGTCCCACGACCAGAAGGGTGCGGAAGGGGAAATCACCCCCTTCCAGGCGCTCTCGACCGCTCTCGCCTCCACCGTCGGAAACGGAAACATCGGCGGGGTGGCAACCGCGATTCTGATCGGTGGCCCGGGCGCCATCTTCTGGATGTGGGTCACCGCGGTCTTCGGCATGGCCACCAAGTACTCCGAGGCCGTGCTGGGCGTCACCTATCGGGTGAAGAAGGAATCGGGCGCCTTCGCGAGCGGCCCGATGTACTACATCATGGCAGGCGTCCGCCATGCGGGACTCGCGAAGGTGCTCGCGATCATGTTCTGCGTCTTCGGCGCGGCGACCGCGCTGCTCGGCACCGGCAACATGGCCCAGTCGAACACCATCGTGCGGACGTTCGTGGAGGCGGCTTCCGGCTTCGGGTGGGAGGTCTCTCCGTGGGTTCCGGGTCTCATCATCACCGTCGCGGTGGGCGCCGTTCTGCTCGGAGGAATCCACCGGATCGCATCCGTGGCCGAAAAGCTCGTTCCGACGATGCTGGTCATCTACCTCGGCATGTCCCTCACCTACCTGCTGATGAACTTCAGCGCACTGCCGGGGGTCTTCGCGACCATCTTCGAGCACGCCCTCTCACCGCACGCGGCGGCCGGCGGGTTCCTCGGGGTGAGCGTCCGGCAGGCAATCGCCGCCGGGATCAGCCGGGGCGTCCTCTCCAACGAGGCCGGGCTCGGCAGCGCCCCGATCGCCCACGGGATCGCGCAGGTGAAGCACCCGACGGATCAGGGTCTGGTCGGGGTCTTCGAGGTCTTCATCGACACCATCGTGGTGTGCAGCATGACCGCGTTTGCGGTGTTGTCGTCAGGCATGTGGATGGACACCGCGTACCAGAACGCGAGCGGCGACCTCACGGCCGCCGCCTTCCAGATGTCGATCCCGTTCGCCCCGGTGGTGATCGCCATCTCGTCGTTCCTGTTCGGTTTCTCGACGATCATCGGCTGGTACTACTACGGGGAGACCTGCTGGGAATACATGTTCGGCCAGAAGGGCATCTTCCCCTACCGGGTCATCTACGTCGCGCTCCTCCTCATCGGCGGGCTCGTGACCGTGGAGACGGTGTGGAACATCGGCACCCTGCTGAACGGCTTCATGGCGTTCCCCAACCTGATCGGGATGCTGTTCCTCGGTGGCGTGGTCGCCAAGAAGACCAATGAGTACTACGCGGCCGAGAAAGGCGGCGGGTCCGACTGAGAGAAAGAGTCCCGTCCGGCGGGACGTTGAGGAGAGTCTGCGCGGCGCCCGGAGAACCGGGCGCCGCCGCGCGACATAACAGCCCGTGGTGAAACTCGCGCGGCATGCCCGAGCTACGAGGAATGGCGGTCGGCCACGCCGTCTTCCATTCCTCGTGCTAGCGGGGTCTACGCGGGGCTCACGCCCCGCTCCGGAAGCGAACAGCGATGCATCCCGGCCAGCCCCCACCGGGAGGACTGGCCGGGCCCCTACGCGGCCCTCATCGTTGCGTTTGGTCGGAATACACTCGGTATTCCTCCCTCACGCGCCTTCTCAGCCAGGCGCCTCGCCGTTCTCGGTGCTCACGCCAGTTCCACCACAGGCTGTCAAGCGAGGACTGCGCTCCATCCGATGACCGACGGTCCCGATCCGAATCCCGGCCCGGCTACTCCGGGGCACGGCTTCGGCACCGCTCCCGTCTTCCTGGCGTCGATCAGCACCATCCTCGGGGCGATCCTCTTCCTCCGCTTCGGCTACGCCGTCTCGGACGTGGGGCTCCTCGGGACCCTCGGGGTCATCGCCATCGCCCATCTGGTCACGATCCCGACCGTTCTCGCGGTATCCGAGATCGCGACGAACCGCCGGGTCGCCGGCGGGGGCGCCTACTACATCATCAGCCGCTCCTTCGGCACCCGGATCGGGGGCGTGATCGGCATCGCCCTCTACCTGTCGCAGGCCATCTCGATCGCCTTCTATCTGGTGGCCTTCGCCGAGGCGTTCGGGCCCGTCTACGAGTGGATCGAGAGCGCCTGGAACTTCGGGGTGGACGCGCGTTTCGTCAGCCTCCCGGCGGCGGTGGCGCTCCTGGCGCTGGTGCTGACCAAGGGCGCCGATCTGGGAGTCCGGGTGCTCTGGGTGGTCTCGGTGATCCTCGGCGGCTCCATCGCCGCGGTCCTGCTGGGCTCGGCGCCGGAAGCGATCCGCCCGGAAACCTTCAGCGTGACGGCCACCGGCGAGAACCCCCACAGCTTCGCGGTGGTCTTCGCCATCATCTTCCCCGCCTTCACCGGAATGATCGCCGGCCTCGGGCTGTCGGGGGACCTGAAGAACCCGCACCGGAGCATCCCGCTCGGGACCATCGCCGCGACCCTCGCCGGCATGGTGATCTACATCCTGGTGGCCATCAAGCTGGCGGTGAGCGTGGATCCGGAGCAACTCCACGCCGACCAGTTCGTGATGGCCCGGATCGCGCTCTGGGGCCCTTCCGTCTATATCGGGCTCGGCGCCGCCGCGCTCTCCTCGGCGCTCGGTTCCATCCTCGTTGCGCCGCGGACCCTCCAGGCGCTCGGCCAGGACCGGGTCCTGCCCTTTCCGGCCCTGAACCGGTTCGTGGCGAAGGGAGTCGGAGCCGCCCGAGAGCCGCGCTGGGCCGCCGCGCTGTCCGGCGGGATCGCGATCTTTTTCGTGGTGGTCGGCGATGTCGACTTCATCGCCCAGATCCTGACCATGTTCTTCCTGGTGACCTACGGCGCGCTCTGCACCGTGTCGTTCCTGGAGTACTTCGCCGGGAATCCGTCCTACCGGCCCACCTTCCGCACCCGTTGGTACCTGTCCCTCGTGGGGGCGCTCATGTGCGGGATCCTGATGGTGCGGATGAACGCCCTCTACGCGCTCATCGCGTTCTCCCTCATGTGGGTCATGTACGTCGGCCTGAACCGCTCGCGGCGGGGCGAACGGGACTTCGCCGCCATCTTCCAGGGCACCATCTTCCAGCTCACCCGCCGGCTCCGCATCACCCTTCAGAAGAACCTCGTGGAACGGTCGGCCGGCGGGTGGCGCCCGTCCGTGGTCGCAATCACCCGGCACGGCGAGCGGCTGGGCCATTTCGACCTCCTGCGCTGGATGAGCCACCGGCACGGCTTCGGCCATTTCATCCAGTACGTCGAGGGGGAGTACTCGCCGACCACCGTCCGGCAGGCGCGCCAGGAGGTGCGCACCCTGATCGGGCAGACGGAGGCGAGCGGCGCCGGCGTCTACGTGGACTCCCTGGTCAGCCCGTCGTTCCGGCTCGCGCTCGCGCAGTCGCTCCAGATGCCCGGAATCTCGGGACTGCCGAACAACTGCCTGCTGCTGGAGTTCGACGAACTCCGAAAGGAGGAAATCGCGGAGAGCGTCGAGGGCGCCCGGATCGCGGTGGACACCGGGTTCAACGCCCTCATCCTCCGCTCCACCAGTCATCGGTTCGGCTACCGGTCCTCCATCCACCTCTGGCTGACGGAAGACAACTTCGACAACGCACCGCTGATGCTGCTGCTCGCCTACATCATCGTGGGACATCCGGAATGGAAGCGCGCCGAGATCCGGGTCTTCGAGTGCTGCGATCTCAGTTCGAGCGAACACCAGGACCACGACCTCTCGAGGCTGCTGTCCCAGGAACGCCTGCCCATCTCGGAGCAGAACCGGATGACGATCGGCTACCAGAGCGACGAGGAACTCGAGAAGGAAGTGTCGCGGAGGTCCTCCCGCGCGGACCTGGTGATCTCGGGAATTTCCGCGGCCACGCTCCGGGGCGCGGACGCGGAACGCGCGTTATCCCGCTACCAGTCCACGAACGACGTGCTCTTCGTCAGCGGCGTGGAGCGGATTTCGCTCCGGGACGGCGGCGCGGGGGGGCGCTGAACCCGGGAACGCCGGCCACCCCACAGTAGGAGCGGGAGGGGAACGCCACCCTCCGCTCAACGCGGCAACGGTTTGAAACGCCGGCCTCCAGGCCGGCACCCGCTGCGCGAGAGCGCAGCGGAACCGCACTGCCTGATTCTCCTGGTCGGCCCCTGAATCAGGGCAGGAAGACGGGCTACTTCCAGAGCGAGAGCAGGATCGCCTGGCCGAGCAGCGCCACGAAGTTGTAGGCGACGTTCATCACCGCGAGTCCGGATTTCCGCTTCTCGAACGCCACCGACTGGTGCGACACCGGGATCACGAAGGCGATCGTGGCGACGAGGGCTGCGTGGACGCCGTGGAGCGGGCCGCTGAAGCCGTCGAGCAGCACCGCGAGTCCGAAGGCGGAGGCGATGGCGAACAGGAACGACCCGCCGTAGGTCTTCAGGGGATTGAAGCCTTCGGCGATCGCCTCCTCGGTGGTCTCCATGAGCGCCAGCCAGCGCTTTCCGAAGAGGGGCCCGTACCAAAGGGCGCCCACGATCAGCGGGACGATGCCGGCGACGACAATGGCCAGGTAGTTGAGGTCATGCATGGTGGTTGGGCCTCCTGAATGCGGGTGGAGAAATCAGGTGGACGAAGGGAGACCGAACTCCCGCGCGGCGAGCGGGATGCCCGCCGGCGAAGTCCTATTCGCCGTCGGGATCAGCGCCGGAAACGTCGACCCCCGCCTTTTCGAGTTCCCAGAGCACGGCGTCGGCGAACTCGTCGAGTGTCGGCACTTTCCGCCCATTGATGAATAACGACGGAGTACCCATGACTCCCAGCCGCACACCCTCGGCGATGTCCGACTGGAGCGCCGCTTCGGCCTGAGGCTCGGCCATGCAGGCCCGGAAGGCGGCTTCGTCGAGCCCGGCGCCTACCGCGATTCCGACTACGTCATCGAGATCGGGGCCGTTGGGCGGCGCCCGGTAGACGGCATCGTGGTAGTCCCAGAAGTTGCCCAGGAGATTGGCGCAGGTACCGCCGCGCGCGACCTCGCAAGCACCGGGATGCAACACGCGCGGCATGTGCCCGGCGCAGGTCGAGTCGAGCGGATAACTGCGGTAGTAGAGCGCGACATGCGGGCCGGTCGGGCCCTCGACGTACTGGTCGAAGGCCAGCGCGAATCGCCGGCAGGATGGACACAGGAAATCCGAGAAGGTGACGATCTTCACCGGCGCCTGGGGATCGCCTTTCACCGGCACCCCCTCGAGCGAAACCTCCTGCACGGGCTGCTGCCGGAAGGTCGGATTCCGCCACTGCGGCGCCAGCCCGGCGCCCCGGAGCGGCAACTCGGCCGGCAGGCCGTCCGAGGCCGCGGAACGAACCCCGAGGATCGAGAGGTCCACCGAGTCCTCCGCCCGGTCGCTGAGGCTGACGTTGATCACCAGCACTGCCGCGGCCACGAGACTGGCGGCGAGCCAGAACGCCCGAACCGCGAAGCGTTCGATCGCAAATTGTGAGTGCATCGCCGGAATTGTCGCCGACCGCCGCCGGGCCGGCAAAAGCAGCAGGAAAGCGGCTCCGTTCGCACCGTATGTCCAGATGCAGAGCGAGCAGTAGCTGCCGATCGCGAAAGCCTGGACGCCGAAGAGGAACAGATCGACCACGAGCGCCAGGGTGACGAGGCCGAGCGCCAGGCGGCCGGGCCGGCTGGCGAGCGGGGCCTTGCCCAGCAGGGCGAGCGCGAGCAGAAACCCGAGCGACACGAAGAACGCGAGCCCCACCGCGGCCAACGGAACCCCGGCTACCGTGGACCAGGCGCTCGCCGCCACCTCTTCGCAGCCCGAACTCGCGGGATCGCAAACCGCCGCCGCCAGGGCGCCGGTGTCGAGCCCGTGATGCCGAAGCAACAGGACTCCCGAGACCACCGCGCCGAAAGCCGCAGCGGCAAATGCCAGTCCGAGACGAACGGCGCCGGTTGCGCCCCGGAAGTCGGGAAGTCCAGCCATGGAGGCCCGGAGTTTATCCATCCCTCCGGTAGCCGACCACATAGGGAGGAGCCTCGATCCCTTCCGTCAGATCGGGCGCCGGTTCCGGCGGCCCGAAGGTGGTCCTCAGGGGTACCAGACCGGCCCAATGCGGGAGGGCGAGATCCTCGTCGTCATCGGCGGGAGGCCCGGTCCGAAGCTTGGCGGTGGCCTCCTTGATGGGGATGGACGCGACCAGGGTCGCCTTGAGTTCGATTTCGTTCGTCGGGCGGGCGTCCCCGTGGCGCCCGGGAACCAGGCGGCTCAGCAGCACGTCGAGCGCGCGGTTTTTCTCGCCTTCCTCGGCCACCTCCGCGGTACGCCCCAGAACCACCACCGAGCGGTAGTTCATCGAGTGGTGGAAGTAGGAGCGGGCGAGAACGAGAGCGTCCAGCAGGGTCACCGTAACCGCGGCCTCGGTGCCCGCGGCGAGAAGACGCATGAGCCGGCTCGCCGACGACCCGTGCAGGAGCAGGCGATCGCCGTCGCGCGCGTAGCCCATCGGGATCACGAAGGGCGAACCCTCGTGCACGAAGCCGACGTGCGCGACGATGCCCTCGTCGAGGATCTGGTCGATCACCGTCCGGTCGTACGAGCCCCGCTGCGGCAGCCGCCGGACCCGGCTGCGGGGCGTCCTCTGGATTTCCGAACTCATCGTTTCCTTTCTGCCAGCGGTCAGGCGTCGCTACGCAGGGACAGCCTGCTCCGCAGGGTTTCCATGGTGACCACGCCGACGAACCGTCCCGCATCGAGGACCGCGAGCGACCGCCGGCCACCCACCAGGAGATTGACCGCCCGGATGGCGGCGTCCTCGGGCGCCAGGGTGGTGGCCAGAATCTCGGTCCGCATGAGGTCCCCGGCGGTCAGCCGCTCCAGCTCGTCCGACGAGCGCCGGCGCAGATCCTCGAGGCGGACCGCACCCACGAGGTCCGCCTCGTCCAGGACCGGGATCTCGGAATGCGGGGTTTCGAGCGCCAGCAGTTCGGTCGCGGAAGCATCCCTCGGGACCGAGAGGATGCGGTAATCGAGGAGATGGGCCGCGGTCACCCCTTCGAGCGCCTGGGCGAGCCAGACCTGGCGCGTCACCTCGCGTGAGGTCCGCCGCAGATTGAGTCCGATCAGGACGAACCAGAAGCCGAGTACGAGACGGACCGCCCCTCCCGCCGCGCCGCTCCCGCCGAAGAGCGCCAGGATGCCGAATGCGACCATGAGCAGGCCGAAGGCGCCGCCGGTCGCGGCCACGGCGCGGGTGGCGGCCAGCGGCCGGTCCCAGACCGCCCAGAGCGTGGCCCGCAGAATCCGCCCGCCGTCGAGGGGGACGGCCGGGATCAGGTTGAACGCCAGCAGCAGACCGTTGATCAGGGCGAGGTTGTTCGCCACGGCGAGGACCGGGGCCGGCGCCGCCGTGAAGACCTGACCGAGCGCGAGGAACAGGGAGAACAGCACGAGGGTGGCGAAGGGTCCCGCGAGAGCGATCCGCAGTTCGGCGGCAGCCCCGCGCGGATGCCCCTCCAGTTCGGTGGCTCCGCCGAACACCCGGAGCGTGATCCCGGAAACCTTCAGTCCCGAGCGGGCGGCGGCGGCCGCGTGGGCCAGCTCGTGGACCAGGACGGACGCGAGCAGCAGCACGCTGGTCACCACCCCGAGCGCGGCGGCGCCGGCCGCCGAGACTCCCGGCAGGCCCCGGAAATAGAGCACCGCAAACAGGGCCGAAACAATGCTGATGGTCAGCACCCAGGAATAGTGAATCCGTATCGGGAAGGGCAGCCAGAGTTGCCGGATGCCCCGCCGCGGCGACCCGGTCACGGCTTCTTCCCTCCGGCGGCCGGCGCCGTTCGCCCCGGGTTCCGGGACAGGATCAGGACGCGCTCTCCCGGGCCGAGTGGTTCCTCGATCCAGCCCCGATTCAGGAACTCGACCGTCGCGAGGGGAGCATCCAGCCTGCCCCCGGCGGCCAGGCGGCCGAGGGCGCCGCGGACCGATCCGCTCTCGCCGGCCACCACGGCGGCAATGCGCAGCGACTCCGGCGCCGGGGCGTCCCACAAACGATCGGCGCTTTCCAGAACCTCCACGAAGAGCGCCTCGCAGGCGTCAAAGCGCCGCCGCCCGCAATGGAGACTCACCTCGATCAACGATCCCCGCGACCGAACGAGGGCGATGAGGCCGGCCGGGGCGTCCGCGGCCCCGGCGGCTGAGCCTTCCGGAAGACGGGGCGCGTCCTCGCAGGCTCCCTCCATCGCAACCGGACCCTCGGTCCCCGTCTCCCTCGGCGCCGGATCGAGACGGGTGCGCACCCCGGTGAAGCCACGCACCCGGAAAGCCTCCGTGAACTTCGTCTCGGCGCCGCGGCAGGCTGCGGCCCGCCGGAGACGGGCTCCCAGGTCCGCGAGCTCGGCCCGCTGCGCCGCCACACCGTTCCCGTTCCTGCCGGAGGCGCCGTTACCGGACGGATCGGACGCCGGAAGCTCCCGCACGGTCAGTCCGAGCCACTCCCCCTTCCGGGTGGCGCGAAAGACCCCGCGGCCGGCGGGTTCGAACGCGCCCTGCCCGGGCAGCGACAGGTGAACGTCGGCCCCGGGCAACAGGAGCTTTCGCCCGTCCGCAACCCCGTACTCGGCGGGTTGCCCAAAGAGCAGGCCGTCGAGGAGGTCGAGCCAGCGGTCGCGGCTCCGGACGCCCTCCGCGGGAGTGGCGGAATCGGGTTCCGCCGGCAGCACCAGGGAGAGGGGTTGCTCAACCAGCTCCCCCGCGGCCACGGGACGAAAAGCCCCGCTCGCAAACGTCGTGGCGGCGGACCGGAACAACGCGACGAGAGCCGCCTCGCCGGGCAAGGCGGCCAGCGCTCCCCGGGAAACGAAGACGGTCCGATTCGCGAACAGGAAAGCCTCCGGCTCCGGATCGTCGAGGACCGCGAACCGCCAGCCCTCCTGCAGGGCCGGCCCTACTCCATCGGGGGTGGCGAACAGCGGGGTCTCCGCCAGCGCTTCGACGCCGATTTCGGCAATGCGGGCGCCAAGATCCGGATCCCGGACCAGTCGCCGACGCTCCTCGAACGCGTCGCGGGCGCGCCCGGCGGCGTGAATTGCCGCCGCGTCGGGCGGTATCGCGATCGGCCCCGACGAGGACGCGCAACCCGCGCTAGCGAGAGTGGCGAAAAGCGCGGGGGCCGAAAGGAGGCGTAACCTTGGAACGAGCTTCCGGGTCACGCGATTCAGCAGACGGGACCGATAGCGACGGAACGGCTTGAAAGCGCGGGGCTCGAACCCCGCGCGGCGGCGCTGACCGGGAGGTCAGCTAGGCGTAGTAGTTCGTGTTGATATCCCGGTAATCGGCCCACTCGTCGGGGAGCTCCTCGTCCGGGAAGATGGCCGTCACCGGGCAGGCCGGCTCGCAGGCGCCGCAGTCGATGCAGGTGTCGGGATCGATGTAGAGCTGGGTGGCTTCCTCGAACCCATCCTCGTCACTTGTGGGGTGAATGCAGTCGACCGGACAAACGTCCACGCACGCGGTATCTTTGGTCCCAATGCAGGGTTCGGCGATCCAGTAAGACATCGTGGGAAGCTGCCTCCTCAGACAGGCTCGAGAAGAATGATCAGGGGGTCGGCCCCGGAATCAGCCAAGGTCGAGAAGTCTCTGCGAGTACTCCGTGACCCGATCCAGGGAACCCCAGAATAGTAGTCCAAGAAGGTTCGGGACAACCAGCACGACGAGCAGGCCCACATCGAGCCGACTGAGGGCGAGCGGCGGTGTCGGACCGGTCTCCTGGTCGATCACCATGACCCGCAGGACCTTGATGTAGTAGAAGGCGGCCACCGCAGCGTTCAGCACGCCGATGACCGCGAGCCAGCCGAGGTCGGCGCTGATCACCGCCGCGAACACGTACCACTTCGCCAGGAACCCGGCGAAGGGCGGGATCCCCATCAGCGAGAACAGGAAAATCACCATCGCGAGGGTGAGCAGCGGGGACCGCTTCCAGAACCCGGCGTAGCTGCCGATCTCGAAGCTTCCCGTCTCCCGGTGCGCCAGGATCACCACCGCGAAGGCTCCGAGGTTCATGAAGAGGTAGATCGCCAGGTAGGCGGCGATGGCCTGCACCCCGTCCACCGAGAGCACGCACGCCGCCATCAGCATGGTTCCGGCGTGGGCGATCGAAGAGTAGGCGAGCAGCCGCTTGACATTCGTCTGGAGGAGCGCCGCCACGTTCCCGAGGGTCATGGTGATGACCGCCAGGATCATCAGCAGCATCTGCCAGTCGGCGCCTCCCACCGGGGCGATCGCACCCCCTCCCGCGGGTTCCGCCATTCCCAGATAGAAGAAACGGATGAGGATCGCGAATCCGGCGGCCTTCGGGCCGACCGACAAGAACGCGGTGACCGGCGTGGGAGCCCCGGTGTACACGTCGGGACACCAGAAATGGAACGGCGCGGCGGCGATCTTGAAGCCGATTCCGGCGGCGATCAGGATCACCACGAACAGCAGCCCGGGACCGAACGTCCCTTCCGCAAGCGCAGCGCGCACCCCGTAGAGATCGAGGGTGCCGGTCATCCCGTAGAGCAGCGAGAGCCCGAAGAGCATGGCGCCCGTCGACACCGCCCCGAACAGGATGTACTTGAGCGAGGCCTCGTTCGAGAGCCGGTCCGAACTCAGGTAGCCCACCATGAGGTAGGACGCCACCGAGACCGTCTCGAGCGAGAGGTAGATCATCACGAGGTTGACCGACCCGGCCATCCACATGAGTGCCGCGGTAACGGTGAGCAGCAGCGCGAGCATCTCTCCGAGCCGGACGCCCTCGAGCTCCTTCGAGCGCATGCTGAGCAGCAGCACCCCGATCGAGGTGAGGACGAAGATCGGCCGGAGCACCCCGAGCAGGCCGTCGTCGGCCAGCATCGAGGCGAAGAGCGACTGGGGCTCCCCGACTCCGAGCGCCTGCCAGGAGGTCACCAGGGCGGCGATCAGGCCGGCGAGCGTGATGCCGTTCAGCAGGTTGGTGCTGTCCTTCAGCGGACGCCGCTGGGTGACCAGGTCCGCAACGATCACGAGGGCAAGAGCCCCCATCAGGATCAGCTCGGGAAGGAACCGGGAGAGGCTCTGCAGTGCGTCGGACATTGCCTGAGGCTTCCCCCGGCTAACCCTTGAGCTCCGCGGCGTCGTCGAGGTTCACGTGCTTCACGACGCGGTAGAGCGACATCACGATGGCGAGCGCGACCGCCGCCTCGCAGGCGGCGATGACGATGACCAGCAACGCGAAGACCTGGCCGCCGAGCGCTCCCTCGACGAACCGGGAGAAGGCGACGAGGTTGATGTTCGCCGAGTTGAAGATCAGCTCGATCGACATCAGCACGTTGACGGCGTTTCGCCGGGTCAGCACCCCGAAGACGCCGAGCGAGAAGAGCGCCGCCGAGATGTAGAGGTAGTGCTCGAGGGGAATCATGAGGAACCCCGGCGGCGGCGGACCAGCATCGCCGCGCCCATGAGCGCGATCAGCAGCAGGACCGAGGCGATTTCGAAGGGCAGCAGGTAGTCACCGACCAGGAGTCGTCCGATGGATTCGCTGGTGGGCCCCGGATCGCCCGAATCCATCGCGCCCCAGTCCACCGACTGGATGATCCACACCAGCAGCGCGAAGATCAGACCCGCGGACAGCGCTCCCGGAACGACCTGGATCGCCCCGGAAGAGAGATTCAGGTTGTAGATGCGGTTGGTCAGCATCACCCCGAACACCATCAGCGTGAGAACGCCGCCCACGTAGATGACCACCTGGGCGCCGGCCAGGAAGTCGGCACCGAGATAGACGTAGAGGATCGCCACCCCGAAGAACGTCCCCATGAGCGCGAAGGCGCAGTGCACGAGGTTCCGGCCGAGGACGACGTAAAAGGCCGACGCGAGCATGAACGCGGCGGTCCCGTAGAAGATCGCCGCGACCCCGAGGGACTCCATCGTGTTCCTTCTATCCCCCGTCAGGCGCCGGCTCGTCGAACCGGCGGAGCGGCCGGCTCCGCCGTCCGCGGCTCCTTCGCGAACCGATAGAGCAGGTCTCCCTTCGTCTTGCCACCGAACTCGTAGTTCGGAGTCATCTCGATGCAGTCCGTCGGGCACGGGAAGACGCAGAGTTGGCAGTAGCAGCAAAGCGACATGTCGATATCGAACTGCACCACCGTCTGCTTGATGGCCGTCCCGTCGGCCGCAAAGATCGGCGGTGCATCGCGGGCCCGCTTCTCGTTCTCGATGTGGATGCAGTCCACCGGGCAGGCCCGTTCGCACTGCTTGCACCCGATGCAGTCCTCGATCTTGACGTGGAGCCGCATCCGCGAGCGGTCCATCAGGGACTCCTTGGGAATGTCGAGCGGCGAACGCCAGCGCTCCTCGGGAAGTTCGTCGGCGGTGTACTGCTGGGTCACGGAACGCGTGAAGACGTGCCGGAAGGTCACCCCCATGCCGATCAGAACCGTGCTGACGGTTTCCCAGAGGTCAACGAAGTAACGCTTCATGTCATCCCGCCGAGAAAGCGCTCCGCACCGGGGAGGGAGCGGCGTCCACGCCAGAGGCCGAAGGCACTCCGCATGCGGAGCGCTTCCTCCCCGGGATGATGTCGTGGATCGCTCCGCGATCCGCGACATCCTTCCTCGCGGGGAGGGGAAACCCCTCCCCGCACCCCACCCCCGCGGCGCTACGCGCCGCGACGAACCAGTAAGACTTTTTCTTCACAGGCCTGAGACCCCCGTTACATCAGTCCCTTGATCACGGTGGTCGCGATCAGGAGGAAGAACGAAATCGGGATCACGTACTTCCAGCAGACGCCCATCAACTGGTCCACGCGCAGACGCGGCAACGTCCAGCGCAGCCACATCTGCACCACCACCAGCCCGAATCCCTTGAGGAAGAAGATCAGCGGGTTGGACCCGAACGGGCCGACCCAGCCGCCGAGGAACAGCAGCGCCGCCAGCATCGAAACCAGCAGCATGTTCCCGTATTCGGCAAGGAAGAAGAACGCGAACCGCATGCCGCTGTATTCCGTGTGGAACCCGGCGACCAGCTCCGACTCCGCTTCCGGAATGTCGAAGGGGGTGCGGTTCGTCTCGGCGAGCCCGCAGATGAAGAACAGGACGAAGGCGATCAGGTTGAGCGGGAACAACTGGAAGATCAGCCAATCGCCCACTCCGAGGAGTCCGCCCGACTGGGCCGCCACGATGTCGGGGATGTGCAGGCTCCCGACCTGGGCGACCACCACCAGGATCAGGATCGCGGTCGGGATCTCGTAGCTGACCATCTGGGCGGCGGCGCGCATGCCCCCGTAGAGGGCGTACTTGTTGTTGGAGCCCCAGCCGGCCATCAGCACCGCGAGCGCCCCCAGCGAGGTGATCGCGATGAAGTAGAGGACCCCGATGTTCAGGTTGGAAACCGCGAGGACCACCCCGTCTTCGCGAACTCCCCAGGGAACCACGGCGAAGGCCGCAAACGCGCTCGCGATCGCCAGCATCGGCGCCAGCCGGAAGAGAACCCGGTCCGCATCGCGGGGAATCAGATCTTCCTTGAAGAGCAGCTTCACCCCGTCGGCGAAGCTCTGCAGCAGTCCGTGCCAGCCCACCCGCATCGGACCGAGCCGGTCCTGGACGTGGGCCGCGACCTTCCGTTCGAGCCAGATCGAATAAATGGGATTGAGAGCGAGGATGCCCACGAAGCCGGCGGTGCCGAGCACCACCACGACCAGGTGCTGGAGCCCGGCCGGCACGAAGTCGCCGACGAGCTCCGAGATCACCGCGGCCAGCATGGGAAGCGCCGCGATCGTGCCCAGCACGACCAGGCAGAGCACGATGGGGATCAGCGTGAGCGGCCCCATGAGCCGCATCTCGATCTGGCGGAACCGGGTGATCACCGGTCGATCTCTCCGAGGACGATGTCCAGGCTGCCGATGATCGCGATGATGTCCGCGATCATCTCGCCGCGGGTGATCTCGTGGAAGAGCCCCATTGCGACGAAGCAGGGGGAGCGGCCCTTCACCCGGTAGGGGATGGGCTTCTTGTTCTCGGCAACGATGTAAAACGCCAGTTCACCGCGGGGCGCCTCGCTCCGGCAGTACGCCTCACCGGCCAGCGGCCGGACGAAGCGCGGCACGTTCTCCTGGACGTCGCCCTCCGCCGGCAGCCGGTCGAGCGCCTGGCGGACGATCTTGACGCTCTCGTACATCTCGCGGACGCGGACGAAGTACCGGTCCCAGCACGAACCGACGGGACCGTGCGGGCTGTCGGCGACGATGACGTTGAAGTCGTAGTTTTCGTAGCCCAGATAGGGGTCGTCGCGACGCAGGTCCCAGTCGATCCCGGAGCCGCGCAGGTTCGGACCGGAGAGCGCGTAGTCCTTCGCCATCTCCGGCGTGATGATCCCGATGTCGGCGGTCCGGCGGATGAAGATCTTGTTGTGGCTGAGGAGCTTGTCCACCTCGTCCAGCACCGGCACGAACTCGTCGAGGAAGCGCCGGCACTTGTCGGTCCAGCCCTCGGGCAGGTCGTGGGAAACGCCGCCGACCCAGTTGTAGTTGTAGAGCAGGCGGGCGCCGCAGAGCCACTCGAAGAGGTCGAGGACCCGCTCGCGCTGCTGGAAACAGAGCAGGAACGGCGTGAAGGCGCCGATGTCCATCCCGTAGGTGCCCATCGCGAGCAGGTGGCTCGCGATCCGCTGCAGTTCCGCGGTGATCACGCGAATCCCGGCGACCCGCTCGCCGACCCCGATGCCGAGCAGTTTCTCGACGGTGAGCGCGTACGCCAGGCTGTTCCCCATCGACCCGACGTAGTCCATCCGGTCGGTGAAGGGGATGACGCCCTGGTAGTCGATGTTCTCGGCGTGCTTTTCGAAGTTCCGGTGCAGGTAGCCGATGTGGGGCCGGGAATCCTTGACGATCTCGCCGTCGGTCTTCAGTTCCACCCGCAACACGCCGTGCGTGGAGGGGTGCTGGGGCCCCATGTTGAGGATCATCTCGTCCTCTTCGAGGTCCTCGGGGGAGAAGGCGTAGGAGTTGTCCGGCGGCAGTTCCTCGTCGTAGAGGGTGACGGCCGGAGCGCCGTCGAAGCCCGTCGAGCCCGGTTTGTCCATCCCGCTGCCTCAGTCGAACGGGCCGACGCCCGTCATCTGACCGCTCTCCGCGCGATCGGTCATCTGCCGTCCCGCCTTCACCGGGATCTTGTGCCAGGTCTCGGGCCACTCCCAGTCGCGCAGCAACGGGTGGCCGGGCCAGTCGGACGGCAGCAGGATGCGCCGCAGGTCGCTGTGCCCTTCGAAACGGATGCCGAAGAGGTCGTAGACCTCCCGCTCGTGCCAGTTCGCGGCCTTCCACACCGTCTCCAGCGTGGGCAGGCTCGCCCCGGCGCGCGCCACCCGGGTCTTCAGGACGATCCAGTGCTTCTTCGTCAGCGAGGTCAGGTGGTAGACGACCTCGATCGCCGGCGGATCGTCGCCGGGCCAGTCCACTCCCGAGACGCAGTGGAGGGTGTCGAACTCGAGTTCGCCGTCACCCTTGAGGAACTCCGCGGCGGCGGCCAGCTTGTCCCCCGGCAGACGGATCCAGGGGTCCTTTGCCTCGGGATCCGACTCGAACGAGCCCTCCTCGAGGCCGAGCCCGGCGGCGATCCGCTGGATGATCTGGGCGCCGTTCACCCGATCATCTCCGCTGGTTGCGAGTCGGCCGCCGGTTGCCGGCCCTCGCGCGGATCATCCAGCAGCGACTTCTCGCGGATCCGGTCCTGAAGCGCCATGATGCCGTAGAGCAGCGCCTCCGGGCGGGGCGGGCATCCCGGCACGTAGATGTCCACGGGGATGATCTGGTCCACCCCCTTGACCACGTGGTACCCGTACTGCCAGTAGGGACCGCCGTTGTTGGCGCAGCTCCCCATGGAGATCACGTACTTGGGTTCCGGCATCTGGTCGTAGAGCGTCTTGATCCGGATCGCCATCTTGTGGGTGACGGTGCCGGCGACGATCATGCAGTCGGACTGCCGGGGGGTCGCTCGCGGGATCAACCCGAGGCGGTCCCAGTCGAACCGGCTCGCGCCGGTGGCCATCATCTCGATCGCGCAACAGGCAAGGCCGAAGGTCATCGGCCAGATCGCCGACAGCCGCGCCCAGTTGACGACCGCGCTCACCGTGGTGAGCGCCATGTTGTCCCTGCCCAGGCTCTTTCCGAGGGCGCCGATCAGATCCACGTCAACTCCTGCCCGGGCTCGCTCCGGAGTGGCGGCCGATCCACGGTGAAAGCGCTCCACCGATCATGCCGAGACCCTCAGGCCGAGGCTCCGGAAGCGGCCTCGGCCGGGGACTTGGCCGAAGAAGCGGCGGCCGCAGCCGCGGGACGCGCCTTCAGTGCGCGCCGATCCTCTTCCCGGACCCATTCGAGGTCGCCCTTCACCCAGACGTCGGCGAGCCCGAGGACGAGCATTCCGATGAAGATGAGCCCGGCGACGAGGGCGCCGGGGCCGACGTCGACGTAGGCGAGCGCCCAGGGAAGCAGCATCACCGCTTCCACGTCGAAGATGAGAAACACCAGGGCGAAGACGTAGAACCGGATGTTGAACTGGACGCCCCAAGCGTTCCCGACCGGATTCTCGCCGCACTCGTACGGCTGCGACTTGCTGCTCAGCGGCAGCGAGGGGCGAACCAGCGATGAAACGAAGAGGGTGACGACCACGAAGAGTACGCCGACCGCGAAGGCAACCAGCGGTCCCAGGTATTCGCCCATGAAATTCGAAAAAACCGCCGCCTCGGCAGCCCGGGCCGCGGAACGCACAGAATTCTACTTGGCGGCCCGACGGTAGGTAAAGACCAAACGTTCGGAAACCACGCCCCAGGACCCTTCATCCTTCGCCTTTGTCCGCTACCGTGATCTCGGTCGTCATCCCGACACTCGACTCCGGGGAAACCACGGGCGCCGCCATCCGGTCGGTTCCCCCGGGCGCAGAGGTGATCGTGGTGGACGGAGGCAGCCGCGACGACACCGTGGCGGAGGCCGAGCGCGCCGGGGCGCGGGTCGAACGTTCTCCCCGGGGCCGGGCCATCCAGATGAATCACGGGGCGCGCGCGGCGCGGGGAGACGCCTTGGTGTTCCTCCACGCGGACTGCCGGCTCCCGGACGGCGCGGGCGAGCAGATCCGAACCGTGCTGGCGCGTCCGGGGGTCGCCGGAGGCTGGTTCCCGCAGCGGATCGAGGCGGCCGGAATCCTCTACCGGCTGGGCGCCCGCGGTTCGAACCAGCGGGCGCGCCTCCTGCGGCTTCCCTACGGGGACCAGGCAATCTTCACCCGGCGCAAGACATTCCTCGAGGTCGGGGGGTTTCCCGAGGAGCCGATCATGGAGGACGCCGGCCTCGCGCGCCGTCTGCGGCGCGCCGGCCGCCTCGATCCGGCGGAGTCCGCGGTGATCACCGGGACGGAGCACTGGCGCCGCCTGGGGCCGATTCTCACCGCCCTCCTCGACTATCTGACGCTCGGGGCATGGCTGGCCGGCGTGCCTCCGAAGTGGATCGCGAAGGTCTATTTCCCTCTGCAGCAACGTGCGCGGAACCGAAGATAGAAACACCCCGCCGTTGGCGCTGGGGGACCCGGCCTCTCTATACTGGGTCCCAGCGATGAAACCGGCCGCGTCGACACGCCGCAAACCACTCACCGCCACCGTGCTGGCGGTGGTGCTCGCGTTCGCCGTCGTCTGCCCGCTGATGGCCGCCCCCGGCATTCCCGCCGACCAGGGCTGCCACGGGAGTTCCGAGCCGGCTCCGGAGGCCGAGCGCGTGAGCGTGTGCTGTTCCTCGGTCACCGTTCCCAAGCTGCTCACCCCCGAGCCGGGTCCGGCCGCGGTCCTGCCCGCCTCCGTGGAATCGGTCCGGGCAGTCCCCAGGTGGAGCCACCAGCCCGACGGGCTCCTTCCTCCCCGGGAACCGCGGCCGCCGCTTTTCGTCCGGCACGCCGCCCTGCTGATCTGAGTTTCCGTCCGACGCACGTTCGGCCTCGCTGAGCCGAGCGCCGCCGGATCGGGCTCGCGTCCCGCTCGCGCGCCCGGCAGGCGCCGCCCAGCCCAGTCCCCCCCTGACGACCGGCGGCCTGCGCTCGCGCAGGGTGGTCTTCCGGGCTCGCCAACCCGGTGACCCGCCGGCGGCCAGCGCCAATCCGCCCAGCGGAATCCGCCTGGTCCCGACCCGCCGCAGCCCGGCGACGGAATCCCCCTATCGTGTTCTTACGAAAACCTCTCTGCAGCAGCGCGGTGGCGGTCTTGCTGGCCGCCCCGGCTGCCGGAGGAATCCAGCCCGATTCGGCGCCCGATTCCAGGCCCGACTACTACGCTGCCGAACCCGAACTCAGGAGCTGCGTCGACAGCGCCATCGAGCGGCACCCCGCGCTGCTCGCGTCCCGGGCGGGCTACCAGGCTGCCCGGGAGCGCGTCCCGCAGGTCACCGCGCTCCCGGACCCGACCCTGAGCGTGAGCCAGGCGGTAAGGAGGGTGGAAACCCGCGTGGGGTCCCAGACCGGCGGCATCACCGTGAGCCAGTCCCTGCCCTGGTTCGGCGCCCGCGATCTCCGCGGCCGGGTTGCGCTTTCCGAAGCCGACGCGCAGCGCCGCGTTTACCAGGCCGAGGAGCGTGAAGTCATCGCCCGGATCAAGCGGATCTTCTACGACGTCGCCTACCTCGACGCCGCGCTCCGGCTGCTGAACGAAGAGCACTCGCTCCTCGGGCACTACGAAACCCTGGCGCGGGCGCGCTATTCCACCGGCCAGGGTCTCCAGCAGGCGGTCATCCGGCTGCAGGCCGAACTCACCCGGATCGGCGACCGGCAGCGGCAGCTCACCCGCCAGCGCCGGACGCTCGCCGTGAACCTCAACACGCTCTGCGCCCGGCCCCCGGAGACCGCCGTCCCGCCCATTCCCTCCCTCGAGCCGCCGGCAGTGACCCTGGACCGGGCCCATCTGGTGGACCTGGGAGAGCGGAACCGGCAGGAGATGCTGGCGGCGACGGCGCTGATCGAGGCGGGTCAGGACGCGGTCGAGCTGGCCGGAATGAACTTCCGGCCCCGCTTCACCGCGAGCCTCGCGCTGATGAACGTCGCCGGGCGCGACCCGGCGGACGTCCTCGGGCCGCTCCCTCCGGATGAGGGCAAGAACTCCCTGAGCCTGTCGCTCGGAGTGTCGCTGCCGGTGTGGAAGGAGAGCTACCGCGCGGGCGTCGAAGAAGCCGGGCACCGGCTCACGGCGCATCGAAGGCGCCTCGAAGAAGCCCGGGACGCCATGGAGAACGCGGTCGAGCAGGCCCTGATCCGGGTCGAGACCATCGAGGAACAGCTCGTCCTGCTCGACACCGTGCTCGTTCCGCAGAGTGAGGAAACGCTTCACGCCACCGAGACCGCCTACGAAACGGGTCAGGTGGGAGTGCTGGACCTGCTCGACAGCGAACGCGTACAGCTCGATGTCCTGAGGATGCGGGCCCGCTACGTGTCCGACCTCCTCATCGCGCTCGCCGATCTCGAACGCGGCATCGGCACCCGGGTACCCCTGCCCCCCAGGAGGGCCTCATGAACCGCACGCTCGTCATCGGCGCCGGCGCCTTCTTCGCCGGCATGGCGCTCGTCGTCCTCGCCGGGTTCGCCCTCGGCGGCTGGGAGTGGCCTCCCCGCTCCGGCGCGCCCGCCGAACAACACGAAGGGCACGACATGAGCGCCCCGGCTGCGGAAGCGGAACGGGAAATCCTCTACTGGCGCGCCCCCATGGACCCGAACTTCACTTCGGACCGGCCCGGCAAGTCTCCCATGGGGATGGACCTCGTCCCCGTCTACGCGGACCCCGCCCCGCCGGCGGAACGGGAAGTCCTCTACTGGCGGGCTCCGATGGACCCGAACTTCACTTCGGACCAGCCCGGCAAGTCCCCCATGGGGATGGACCTCGTCCCCGTCTACGCGGACCCCGCCCCGCCGGCGGAACGGGAAGTCCTCTACTGGCGGGCTCCGATGGACCCGAACTTCACCTCGGACCGGCCCGGCAAGTCCCCCATGG
>MKWU01002391.1_pt1 | contig 28340 bp, 28 predicted proteins | sample 809101 | NCBI WGS metagenome assembly MKWU01 (sample SAMN05860141, study PRJNA318959) | sponge metagenome | host: Aplysina aerophoba | place: Slovenia: Piran, Adriatic Sea, Gulf of Piran | collected 2013-05-07 | reverse complement strand
GCCTCGGCGCGAACGTCGAGCTCGTGGCCGGTCCGGTGTCGCTCGACCCGCCGGCGGGAGTCGCCGGGGTTCCGGTGGGATCGGCGGCTGAGATGCACCGCGCGGGAATGGCGCGTGCCGCCCGCCGCGGCATCTTCATCGCCACCGCGGCCGCGGCCCCCCCCGCCCCGGGCAAGCTCAAGAAGCAGGCGTCGCCCCTGCGCCTCGAGCTCCGGCCCACCCCGGACATCCTCGCCGAGGTGGCCGCCCTCGCCGGCGCCCCGTTCACGGTGGGGTTCGCGGCCGAGACCGACGACCTCGAACGGCATGCCCGCGCGAAGCTCGAGCGCAAGCGCCTCGACCTCATCGCGGGCAATCGGGTGGGCGGCTCCGATCTCGGTTTCGACAGCGACCGGAACGCCCTTCTCGTGCTGTGGCCGGACGGCGGGCGGGCCGAGCTGCCCGCAGGGCTCAAGACCGAGCTTGCCCGCCAGCTTCTCTCCCTGGTCACCGAGCGGTACCTTGCCGCACGTCAGATTCCGCACCCTTGATCCGCGGCTCGGGCGGGAGATCCCGCTCCCGGAGTACGCGACGGATGGGGCGGCCGGGCTCGACCTTCGTGCGTGCATCGACCAGCCGGCCACCCTCGGACCGGGCGCGACCCTGCTCGTCAACACCGGTCTTGCCGTCCACATCGCCGATCCCGGCTACGCGGCCGTTATCCTGCCGCGTTCCGGTCTCGGACATCGTCACGGCATCGTCCTCGGGAACCTGGTCGGGCTCATCGATTCGGACTACCAGGGCGAGATCCTGATCTCGTGCTGGAACCGGGGATGCGAGCCCTACGTCATCGAGCCCGGGGAGCGGATCGCCCAGCTCGTGGTCGTACCGGTGGCGCGGGCGCGTTTCGAGCGGGTCGAGACGTTCTCGGAATCGAAGCGGGGGGCGGGCGGGTTTGGCCACACGGGCCGCCGGTAGGCGGGACCCGCGCCTCGGCATGCGGCGGGCGCTCGGGCCGGCGGCGGAGCGCGGCTGCCGTTTCGCCCGATCGCGCCCCCCCGCCTCCCGGAACGTCACGGGCGGCCGGCCCCGCCGTCCGCGCGCGGCAGGAAGGATCGGACCCGACGGAGGAATGAACTGCGCATGACCAGCCCGACGCCACGCAATGCGAGCGGAACCGCGCCGCATCCCGGTGCGATGCCCGCGGAGGTCTTCCGCGCCTACGACATCCGCGGAATCGCCCCCGATCCGTTGAGCCCGGAGCTGGTGCGCGCCGTGGGATGGTCGATCGCCCGCGAGGCGCGCGAGCTCGGAGAGGAGCGGGTCGCGATCGGGCGCGACGGCCGCCTGACCGGTCCGGTCCTGCGCGATGCGCTCGCGGACGGACTCGCTGCGGGCGGGGTCTCGGTCACGGACATGGGGCAGCTGCCGACGCCGATCCTCTACTTCGCGGCCCGGGAAATCGGGAGCGGGGTCATGATCACGGGAAGCCACAACCCGCGCGACTACAACGGGCTGAAGATAAGCCTCGCTGGCGAGACCCTGTTCGGATCGCGCATTCAGAAGCTCCGCGAGCGGATCGAGGCGCACGGCTGGCCGGCAACTCCGGTGCCGTCCGGCGCACGCGACGGAATCGAGCCGACCTCGCACGACCCGCATGAGGACTACGTGCGCGATGTAGTCGCCCGTATCGCCCCCGGGCGCCGCCTTCGGATCGCCGTGGACGCCGGAAACGGGATCACCGGAACGATCGCGCCCCGGCTCTACCGCGAGCTCGGTCACGACGTCATCGAGCTCCACTGCGAGGTGGACGGTCGGTTTCCCAACCATCCGCCCGACACGAGCGTTGCCGAGAGCTACCGCGATCTCTCGCGCGTGGTCGTCGACGAACGCGCGGACCTCGGTTTCGCGTTCGACGGCGACGGGGACCGCATCGGGTTGGTGGACGGCACGGGGGAGATCGTCTGGCCGGACCGCTTCATGATGCTCTACGCCGAAGAGATCCTGGCCCGGAAACCCGGGGCGGTCATCGTGCACGACGTCAAGTGCACCCGGCATCTCGGGGCGTTCATCGCGGCTCGCGGTGGCCGCGCGGTGATGGGACGGACCGGCCACTCGTACATCAAGAAGATGCTGAAGGACACCGGGGCGGCGCTCGCGGGAGAGATGTCGGGGCACATGTTCTTCTCCGATCGCTGGTACGGATTCGACGATGCCCTGTACGCGGGCGCCCGTTTGCTCGAGATTCTCGCCGCCTCCCCCGGGTCTGCGACCGCGCGGCTCGCCGCCCTGCCGAAGGGGATCTCCACTCCCGAGGTCAGGGTGGAGATGCGAGAGGGCGCGTCCGGGCCGTTCATGCAGCGCCTCATCGACGCCCTGCCCGGCGCCCCGGGCTTCGCCGGCGCCCGGCTCGACACCCTGGACGGGGTGCGCGCCGAGCTGCCGGACGGCTGGGCGCTCGTGCGCGCCTCCAACACCTCGCCGGGTCTGACCCTCCGGCTGGAAGCGGACTCCGAAGCGGCCCTCGACAGCCTCGTGAACGATGTGCGCAGCCTCCTCGTGCGCCTCGACCCCGGACTCGACGTGCCGCTCTGAGCGCGTGCGGGCGGCAAATCGGCGCCCGATCGGTCAAGATCGCGATTCGGGACGCCCGAGGCGAGTGAATCGTCGCGAAGGCCGGCCGACAGCCCCGCGAGCCAACCAGGAATGCCGAGAAGATGAGCCATTCACCAGCCGTCCCGAAGCGCGTGGCGCGCGTGCTCGCGGAGGCCCTGCCGTACATCCAGCGCTTCGCCGGTGCGACCTTCGTCATCAAGTACGGCGGGAACGCGATGGTGGAGCACGACCTCACCCGGAGCTTCGCGCGCGACATCGTGCTCCTCAAGTGCGTCGGCATGAACCCGGTGGTCGTGCACGGCGGGGGGCCGCAGATCGGCGAGTGGCTCGACCGGATCGGGAAGAAGAGCGAGTTCGTGGGCGGAATGCGGATCACGGACGAAGAGACCATGGAGGTGGTGGAGATGGTGCTCGGCGGTCTCGTCAACAAGACCATCGTTTCCCGCATCAACGACGCGGGGGGCCGGGCGGTGGGCCTCACCGGCAAGGACGGAAGGCTCCTGACCGCGCGCAAGCTCCTCATGCCCGCCTCCCCGGACCGCGGCGACGCTGATGGCGGCAAGGGAAGCACGGGAGCGGCCGGCGACGGTAACGGTGGCCCGGAAATGCTCGATCTCGGACTCGTCGGGGAGGTGTCCGAGGTCGACACCACCTTGCTCGACCACCTGGCGGCTGGCGACTGCATACCGGTCATCGCCCCGATCGGGGTCTCCGCCGAAGGTCGCGGCTACAACATCAACTCGGACCTCGTGGCCGGCAAGGTGGCCGAGGCGATGCGCGCGGCGAAGCTGATCCTCCTCACCAATACCCCGGGCCTCCTCGACGAGAACGGCGCCACGGTGAGTGAGATGAACCTCGCCCAGGCGGCCGCGATGCGGGCCGCCGGGACCATCTCGGGCGGCATGCTGCCCAAGGTCCGGTGCGCGCTCGACGCGGTTCGGGGCGGGGTGGCGGCGGCGACCATCGCGGACGGACGGATCGAGCACGCGACCCTCCTCGAAGTCTTCACCGAGGCCGGCTTCGGCACCATGATCCGCCCCGGCTGAAGGGGAGCGGCCGGGTCAGCGATCGCCGTAGCGCTCGAGGTAGCTCCGCATCGCCGGGGCGTGGCGAGCCAGGCGGGGGCGCGCTTCGACGGCGCGAAGGAGCTTCGTTGCGTTCGCCACCGCCGCGACGGGCAGGCCCGCGTCCTCGCGCATCTCGCGGGTGGCGGACTTGCGTCCGAGCCCCAGCTCCTCCCGGTCGAGCGAGATCACGAACCCGGCCGGGATCGCGCCCGCCGCGGCGATGATCGCGAGCGACTCGCGCGAGGCGGTGCCCGCGGACATGACGTCATCGACGATCAGGACCCGCCCGGCGAGCGGTGCCCCCACCGTGGTCCCGCCTTCGCCGTGGTCTTTCGCCTCCTTGCGGTTGAAGGCATAGGGCACGTCTCTCCCTTCGGCCTCGAAGAAGGCGACGGCGACGCTCGCGACGAGCGGGATCCCCTTGTAGGCGGGTCCGTAGAGCATGTCGAACTCGAAGCCGGACGCGCGGATGGTCTCGGCGTAGCAGCGTCCGAGCTCGGCGAGGGTCCGGCCCGAGCAGAACGTTCCCGTGTCGAGGAAGTAGGGGCTGGTGCGGCCCGACTTGAGCACGAACTCCCCGAAACGGAGCGCGTTGCACTCGAGGGCGAGGTCGATGAAGCGGCGTGCCGTCTCGTCCGCCGCCATCGGTTCAGAACAGCAGGCGGCCCGCGTCGCGGATTGGCGCGATGAGCAGCAGGTTGACGAGCTGCAGGCCGACGAGCACGAGGATTGGGGAGAGATCGAATCCGCCCATCGCGGGGAGGGCGCGGCGCGCCTGGGCCAGAACCGGCTCCGTCAGGCTGTGGATGACGTCGCTCACCGGGTGCCGGCTGCCCGGATTCACCCAGCTCAGGACGACCCGAATGAGGATCGCCCAGAAGAAGACGGTGGTGCACAGATCGAGCAGCTCGGCCACCGCGACCACCGCGAGCCCCGCGAGGGACGGCTCGACGCCCCGGACTCCGAGTACCAGCCAGAACTCCAGCATCTGCGCCCCGAGCATCACGATGAGGGCGCCGCCCTCGATCTGCCCGACCCGGGGCACGACGCGGCGAAGCGGCGCCAGCACGGGCTCGGTGAAACGCACGACGAACTGGGTGAGGGGGTTGTAGTAGTCGGCCCGGAAGAGCTGCAGCATCACGCGCAGCATGAGGATGAGGATGTAGAGCCCGAACGCCACCTGCACCAGGAAGGTGAGCGCGTTTCCTGCATAGGGGGCGTCCATGCCGGTACGGTCAGCCGCCGAGTTCGCGCGAACGGTCGCACGCGCCGGTGAGCGCGTGCTCCACGAGCTCGCCGAACCCTCCCTCGCGGAAGAGCTCGAGAGCCCGCTCGGTGGTCCCGCCCGGAGACGTCACCCCGACCCGGAGCTCCTCGGGAGCGCGTCCGGACTCGAGCGCCATGCGCGCCGCGCCGAGCGCGGTCTGAAGAGTCAGCGCGCGCGCCTGCTCGCCGCTCAGCCCGAGGCCGATTCCGGTCCGGATCATGTGCTCCATCAGCAGGAAGAAATACGCCGGCCCGCTCCCCGAGACCGCGGTCACCGCGTCGAGCAGGCCCTCCTCCTCGACCCAGAGCGCGATCCCCGCCGATCGCAGAACGACCTCAGCCGCCTCTCGCTGATCGTCGCTCACCGCGTCGTTCGCGAAGAGCGCGGTGGCCCCGCAGCCGAGGAGCGCGGGCGTGTTCGGCATGGTCCGCACCACCGGGGCGGGGTAATCGAGCCATTCGAGGATCCGGGCGATCGGGGTCCCGGCCGCGATGGAAACCACGAGCGGCCCGTGATCACGCGCGGCCGCCGCGAGCCCCGTGACGACCTCGGCCATGATCTGGGGCTTGACGGCGAGCACCACCACGTCGCTCGCGGCCGCCGCCTCGCGGTTGTCGGCCGTCACCCCGACCGCGAACCGAGCCGCGAGATCCCGGCGCTTGTCCGCCTCCGGTTCCGAGACGAGGATGGAGGCTGGCGGATGGCCGCTCTCCACGAGCCCCCCCACGAGGCTTGTCGCCATGTTGCCTCCGCCGATGAAGGCGATCTTTCGCGTCATGCTCGGCTCCGCGCGTTCCCGAACGAACCGGTTCGGATTATGGAAGATTCGCGGCCCCCGGCAAAGGCGGCGGCCCGGCATGTCGGCCCGACCGTGCGGTCAGGCGGAAGACTCGCCACGCGGACCGAACACCGCGGTCCCGATCCGAACCATGGTGGCACCCTCCGCGATCGCCGCCTCGAGGTCGCCGGTCATGCCCATGGACAGCGTGTCGAGCGGGAGGCCGCCGCCGCGCAGGCTGTCGTACGTCTCGACCAGTGGGCGAAGCGCCGCGCGCTGTTCTTCGAGCTCGGAGCTTGGCTGCGGTATCGCCATGAGGCCGCGCAGCCGCAGCCGTGGCAGCTCCGCCACCGCCGACGCGAGCTCGGGCGTCTCCGGGATCGGCACGCCCGACTTGGACGTCTCCGCGCTCACGTTGACCTGGATGCAGATGTTGAGGGGCGGCAGCCACGCCGGGCGCTGGTCGCTCAGGCGGCGCGCGATGCGGAGGCGGTCGACGGTGTGAACCCAGTCGAAGCGCTCGGCCACCGTTCGTGACTTGTTGCTCTGGATGGCACCGATGAAGTGCCACTCGATACCCCCGGGTCCGGAGAGACGGGAGAGCTCATCGAGCTTCGTTACCGCCTCCTGGACGAAATTCTCGGCGAACTGGCGTTGGCCCGCCTCCCACGCCTCGCGAATGAGGCTCGCGGGCTTGGTCTTGGCCACCGCGAGCAGGGCCACGCTTCCCGGCGGACGGGCGAATCGAGCTTCCGCCGCCGCGATCCGATCCCGGACCGCCGAGAGCGCGTTGGCCACCGCGCTTGCGCTCCGGTTCACAGCACGCCCTTCGCTCGCAACGCTTCGAGCTCCGCCTTCCCGAGCCCCAGCCGCTCCTCCAGGATCTCGCGATTGTGCGATCCGAGCTCCGGACCCGGCCACTCGGTACCGCCCGGGGTGGCATCGAGCCGCGGAGACATCGCCGGCAGGACCAGCGGCTCGCCGTCGATCTCCACCCGGTGAAACATCTCGCGGGCGCGGTAGTGGGGGTCTTCCATGATGTCGGCGACGCTGTAGATCGGGCCGGCCGGAACGTCCGCTTCCGCGAGACGCGCGAGGACGTCGTCGAGGTCGAGGCTCCCGGTCCACTCCGCGAGCGCGCCGTCGATGAGCTTCTCGTGCTCCACCCGGCCCGCGTTGTGGGCGAGACGCGGGGCGGCGGGGCCCGGCCGGCCCGCCGCCCGCATGAGCCGGCGGTAGATGGCGTCCCCGTTGCCGCCGATGATGACGTGCCGGCCGTCGCGGCACGGATAGGTGTTGGTTGGCACGATCCCGGTCAGGGTGGTGCCGGAGGGCTCGCGCACCAGGCCCTCGCCGTCGTATTCGGGGACGACCGATTCGAGCATGTTGAAGACCGATTCGTAGATGGCGACGTCGACGAGCTGCCCACGGCTCGACTTCCCGCGCTCCACCAGGGCGAGCAGGATCCCGAGCGCGGCGTGCAGTCCGGCGAGCGTGTCGCCCAGGCTCAGGTTCGGGCGCACCGGTGCCTCTCCCGGGAAGCCGTTCAGGTAGCGCAACCCGCCGATTCCTTCGCAGACCGAGGCGTAGCCCGGCCGCGCGGAATAGGGTCCGGTCTGCCCGTAGCCGGAGACCCGGGCGTAGACGAGCCCCGGATTGCACTCCCGGAACTTCTCCGGACCGAGGCCCCACGCCTCCATCGCCCCGGAGCGGAAGTTCTCGATCACCACGTCCGCGCCCTCGATGAGGCGCCGCGCCAGCGCGCGTCCCTCTTCGGTGCGAAGGCTCAAGGTCACCGATTTCTTGTTGCGCCCGAGCATCCTCCAGAAATAGGAGGTCCCGTCGCGCAGCACGCGCCAGCCCCGGATTGCGTCGCCGCCCCCCGGCGGCTCCACCTTCACCACCTCGGCTCCGAAGTAGGCAAGGACGCTGCCGGCGAACGGGCCGGCGATGAGCTGGCCCAGCTCGACGACGCGAATGCCCTCGAGGGGCCGGGATGCGCCCATCATCTACGCTCCGTACACGCTGGCACCGTCGAACACCGGACCGTCCACACAAACCCGCTTCATCGCCGGTCCGTCCGGAGTCCGGACGAGGACCGTACACCCGGCGCAGCCGCCGGTGGCGCAAGCCATGCGCTCCTCGAGGGCGAGCTGGCAGGGAACCCCGAAATCCCTTCCGAGGGCTGCCACCGCCCGCAGCATCGGCTCGGGACCGCAAGCGAACAGCTCGACTCTGTCGAGCGAGGGGCGCAGCTCGACCCCGTCGAGCGAGGGGCGCAGCTCGATTCTGTCGAGCGAGGGGCGCAGCTCGTCTCCGACGAGCGAGGATCGCAGTTCGAGCCAACGTTGCGCAAGATCCGTCACGGTGCCGTCGAAGCAGCCCGGAATGCCGGCCCGGCTCGCCGTGCGGCTCGGGACCTGCGCCCGTTCCAGGCAACCGAGCGCCAAGCCGGCGGGGAGACCGGCCTCCGGGATCGCGGAGGGCTCGAGATCGAAGGGGAACGGAACCTCCGATCCCATGAGCACCACCGGCCGGGAGGCCGCAAGCCGTTCGGCAAGGAACAGGATCGGAGGGATCCCGACACCGCCGCCGACGAGCAGCCGCACGGGCCGTTCCGCGCAAGGCGCGAACCCCCGCCCGATCGGCCCCAGCACGCTCAGCCGATCGCCTCGTTCACGGCGGGCGAGGAGCCGGGTTCCCGTTCCGACTTCCTTGAACAGGAGGTCGAACCAGCCTTCGACGGGGTTCGTCCGCATCACCGACATCGGACGGCGCATCTCGAGGGACGAATCGCAGCGAACGTGCACGAACGATCCCGGCGTCGCCCGTTCCGCCACTGCGGGCGCGCGCATCCGGAGCACGTGCTGCCCCGCGGGCCAGCGGTCGGTCCCGAGCACCTGAGCGTCCTCGAGAAAGATCGTCCCCCGGTGCATGCGGCTCATCGCCCGAGCTCGCGGAGCTGCGCCTCGGCCCCGAGGACGCGGATGAGCAGGGCCGCCCGCACCCACATGCCGTTTCGCTCCTGGCGCCAGTACATCGCGCGCGGATCGTCGTCGACCCTCGGGTCGAGCTCCGGTCCCCGGGGCAGCGGGTGCATGATGATCGCGTCCGGATTCATGCGGGCCAGCTCGTCCGGTCCGATGCCGAATCGGGCGTGATCGAAGCGCGCGTTCTCGCCCGGTCGGTCGTATTCCGACTGGAGCCGGGTCAGGTAGAGCGCATCGAGCCCGGGCAGCGCGGTGGCCGGCTCGTCGGTCTCGTCGAATTCGATTGCGTGACGAGAGAGGGTTTCCTTGACGTCCGCGCGCATCCGGAACTCGGGCGGCGAGAGGAACCGCAGCCGCACTCCCGGATAGTGCCGGAGAAGGTGGCAAAGGGAGCGAACCGTCCGCCCCCGTGCGAGATCGCCCATCATGCCGATCGTCTTGCCCTCGATGCCTCCCCGTTCGGCGAAGCTGCGGTCGAGGGTGTAGATGTCGAGAAGGGCCTGGGTCGGGTGCTGATCGGGTCCGCTGCCCGCGTTGACGATCGGCAGCCGGCGCGCGATCGAGTCCATCAAGCGGGCCGCGCGCGCGGCAAGACCCGGCTCGGCGCTGCGCATGATGATGATGTCGACATAGGAGCTGAACGTGCGGATGCTGTCCTCGAGGCTCTCCCCCTTCACCTCCGACGAAGTCGAAGGGTCTCGGATCTCGCTGGTGCGGATACCGAGGATGTGGCAGGCGTTGTCGAACGAGAGGAACGTCCGGGTCGACGGTTGGGTGAAGTAGAGCATCGCCCGGCGGTCGCTGAGAAGCGCCTGCAGACCGAGCCGGCCTTCCCGGCTCTTGGCGACGGCGCGGACATCGGTGGCGAGGGCGCAGATCTCGTCCAGGAAGGTCCGATGGAACGATTCGGGATCGATGATGTGGAACGGCTCCCGTAGGGGAGCGGGGGGCACGGCCGGCTCCGCGGGCACGGGTTCCTCAGCCGCCTTCCGCCGGGCGTTTCGGCCGGCTCCGCGGTCGTAGAGAAGCGCCGCCGTTTGCGTTCGCCGCGGCCCGATCCCGGCCGCGCGCGACGAGCCAGGCCTCGAGGATGATGCGCGCCGCCACCGGGTGGTCCATCACGAGCCGGCGCCGGGCCTCGGACCCTCGGAACGCTCCCCGCGCGGCGAGCTCCGCGCGCGCCTCGATCGTGCTCAGCCGTTCGTCGGCCGCGTGCACCGGAAGCGCGAACCGGCTCCGCAGGGCATGCTGGAACCGGCGCGCGCGCCGGGTCATCGGTTGCGGGCTGCCGTCCAGGTGGAGCGGCTCCCCGACCACCAGGCCGTCCGGCTTCCACTCCTCGACGATGCCGGCGATGCGGCCCCAGTCCGGCTCTCCCTCCCGCACGCCGACGGTGACGAGAGGACTCGCGGTTCCGGTGACCGATTGCCCCACCGCTACCCCGATGCGGCGTTCGCCGTAGTCGAAGGCGAGGAAGGTTTCACCGTCGCTCATGCGTGTCCGGCCCGCCCGGACAGGCTGTGCAGCTCGACCCCGAGGCCGCGGGCGGCCAGCTCCCACCGGTCTTCGAACGGTGCTTCGAACACGATGTGGAGATCGGCCGGGCCGCTCAGCCATGCGTTCTGACCGACCTCCTGCTCGAGCTGTCCGGGGCCCCACCCCGCATAGCCGAGCGCGACCAGGACGTCGCGCGGACCGCGTCCGGCGACGAGCGCATCGAGGATGTCGCGGGACATCGCGACCGCGATGTCCTCACCCTCCACGGCCAGCGCGTGCTCCCAGGTGCCGGCGGGGCGATGCAGCACGAAGCCGCGCTCCTTCATGACCGGCCCCCCCTCCATGACCGGAAGATTCCGGGCCGGATCGCCGTCCCCGTACCCGTCCGCGTCCCCGTCCGTCTCGACCCCGGCCTGTTCCAGCACCGTACCGAGGTCGAATCCGGCCGGCCGGTTGATGACGAGACCCATGGCCCCGTCTTCATCGTGCGCGAAGAGATAGGTGACGGTGCGCGCGAAGTTCGGATCCTGGAGCGCCGGCATCGCGATGAGGAAGTGGTTCGTGAGGTTCATACGCACGTCTCGGACTGCCGGAGATTATAGTAGTCCGACCGCGGCTGCGAACGGAATCAATGCAACTTTTCCGGCCAACCGAGCTGGATGTGGATGATGGACCCTCCCTGCACGACGACGAGTCCCGCGGCACGGTCCGCCCCGTCCGTGCTGTAGTCGAAGCGGTAGCTGCGCACGAGCGCGACCCGGCCGTTCCAGCCGAAGTTCATCCGCGCCAGAGATACCGTCTCGTCGAGGAACTGGACGTCGTTCGCATCACAGATCCTCCGGCCGGCGCGGGTCGCGGCTTCGCGTGCCCGCAGGTTCTCGCGCCACATCCAGACCGCAGCCGCGAGCAGGGCGACGGCGATCAGCGCTTCGTGCATGACGCGTTGAGCACGGCGCCGTCCGACACCCGGTGGAACCACCCGTCTCCGAGCCGCGGCGCCCGACCGTCCACGTTCACCGCCCCCCGTCCGGCCCGCATGTCTCCAGCGTCCACGGTGCGCGAGTCGACGCTCACCCGCACCCGTCCGGTGCGGTTGGGCCGGCTCGCGTGCAGATGTGCGCCCGAGAAGCACAGCAGGTCGCCCGGCGCGATCATGACCGCGACCTCCGGCTCCGCGCCGACGGTACCCCGGAGCTCGGGCAGGAGGGGATGGCGGCCGGGCGCTTCGCGGAGGCGCTCGAGGTCCCAGTCCGCGCTCGTGTTCGCCAGGGGGCGGTCGAAGAGGCCCGGCCAGAGCACCATGGTGGCGCCCGGATCGAGGGGAAAGACGGGACCCCACAGGTTGATCTGGGCCATGAGGTTCGAGCCCCAGGTGTCCCGGTGGGGGGGCAGGTCGCGCACCCGCCGTCCCGAGTGGGCGCTCCCGCTCGGCTGCAGGCGCAGGATCAGCCGGTCGGCGTAGGTCGAGCCGGGATCGAGACCGAGCGACTCGACCACCTCGCGGAAGGCCGCGCGCGGCTCCGGAGCGCGCATGAACGAGCGCCGCAGCGCCGCCGCCCGGGCCAGGAACGCCTCGGGCCCGAAGGCGTCCTGGGCGAGCGGCGGCGGATGGGGGGCGAAGGCCGCCTCGGCCATTTCCCGCGCCCGCGCGACCAGACCGAGCATCGCCGGAAGCTGGCGGAACACGACCAGATCGCCCCGGTGGAGCCGCTCCCGGTCGAGTGGAGGCTCGCCGTCGACGAACGGCCCCGGCACCTTGCTATACCGTCGCGTCCTCGCCACGGGCGAGCGCGACCTCGCGGGCGCTCGGGTTGACCGAGGGACGGAACGGGACGTCGCAGATCTCGGCGCGGTCCGGCCGTCCGGGCTCGCTCGCGTACTCGTCGGGGAGCCATACCGTGAGCTCGGTTCCGACGGCGGACCTGCCGGTGGGCACGTACCCCATCGCGATGTTCGTGCCGAGCTCCGGCGCGTACCATGGCGAGGTGAGGTAGCCGATGGGATCGCCGGCGTCCGCGTCCGACACGAGCCAGAAGTCGGGCGCGTAGTCGTCGATCGGCTTCCCCCCCATCTTCATCCCCACCATCACCATCGCGAACGGCGGGGGCCCCCCCCCCACCCCCTCCCCCGCCTCCCCCCCCACCTTCACCCCCACCACCCCCATCGCGAACGGCGGGCGCCCCGCCTCGACCTCCTCGCGCATGCGCTCGAGCGCGGCCCGGCCGATGTAGTCGCCCGCCTTCTTGCGCGGCACCTGATACGCGAGGTTGCACTGGAACGGCACCGTCTCGTGGTCGATGTCCTGCCCCCACGACAGGATGCCGGCCTGAATCCGCCGCTGGTGCCCGGGGGCGATGACCATGAGCCGGTGGGCCTTGCCGGCCTCGAGCACCGCGTGCCAGAGCTTCTCGGCGTGCACGGTCGCGTCGCGAAGATAGATCTCGTAACCCTTCTCGCCAGAGAAACCGGACTGCGAGATCACCACCGGGCAGCCTGCGATCTCCGCTTCCAGGAGCCCGTAATAGGGGACGTCCCGAATGCCTCCGCCCACCAGGTCGACCATGAGATCCAGCGACTTCGGCCCCTGGATCTGCACCGGGCACACGTCGATCTCGTCGATCTCCACGTCCATCTTCATCCCGACGTTGACCCCCTGGAGCCAGAACAGGATGTCGGAGTCCGCGAGCGAGAACCAGAACTCGTCCTCGCGGACCCGCAGCAGCACCGGGTCGTTCAGGATCCCGCCCCGCTCGTTGCAAAGGATGACGTACTTCGCGTGCATGGGCTCGATGCGGGTGGCGTCTCGGGTGATGACGTAGTCGGTGAAACGCTCCGCGTCCGGACCCTTTACCCGGATCTGGCGCTCGACCGCTACGTTCCACATCGTGACGTGCTTCGTCAACGCCTCGTACTCCACCGATGCGCCGCCGTCCTCCGGGCGCACGTAGCCGCGCGGGTGGTAGATGCGGTTGTAGACGGTGGCCCGCCAGCAACCGGCCTCATGGGACAGGTGCCAGTAGGGGGACTTCCTCACGCGGGTCGAAATGAGAAGCTCCGTCGGGGTCCGGCCGCTCTGGCGAAGGTTGATCGGTACGATCCGGTCGGACTGGTCGACGCTTTCCGGTTGGCGGGTCATGGCATTCCTCGTCACGTCGAATGTATTGATTTGTTTTGGTTATTCGACGCAACCGGAACTGTGCGGCGACCGCCGCTCCCGCGCCGAGGGCCGCTCCGTGGCGGGCGCGACAATAGCAGAATCGGAACCGGCGTAAATCCCCCGGAGTAGAGATGAACGAGAGCAGCGACAACGGCGATCCCGCCCGGTTCAGTCCGCGCAATGAACGACTGACCGGGCTCTTCGAGCGGGGCGCCGGCGCGGTCCTCCGGGAGGCGCTCGGCGACCTTCACCCCGCGGAGATCGCGGACTGGTTCGAGTCGTTGCCCGCACGCAATCGGGACGCGGCGTGGGGCTTCATCGATCCCGTTCAGCGCCACGCCGTCCTCGCCGAGATAGAGGACGCGGTGCGGGCCGGGCGCCTGCTCACGATGCACGCCGAGGAGCTCGCGGCCCTCGCTGCCCACCTCGACGAGGACGATGTCGTCGACATCCTCCAGGACCTTCCCGAGCACGCGGTGGAGGACGTCCTCGACACGATGGCGGCGCAGGACCGCGAACGGCTCGCGCGCGCCCTCGCCTACCCCGAGGACAGCGCGGGCGGCCTCATGAACCGGGATGCGATCAGCGTGCGCGCGGACGTGTCCGTGGAGGTGGTCCAGCGGTATCTTCGCCGGCTCGGTCACATTCCTCCCGCCACCAACCGGTTGATGGTGGTGGACCGGGAGGGGTGGCTGCTCGGGACCATACGGCTCGCCGATCTCCTGATTCGCGACACCGGCGAGCGGGTCGAGTCGTTCCTGCTGGACGACGTCGAGCCCATCATTGCCGATCTCCCGGCCAACGAGGTGAGCAAGCTCTTCGAGCGGCGCGACTACGTTTCCGCTCCCGTCGTGGACGGCGAGGGGCGGCTGCTCGGGCGGATCACGGTGGACGACGTCGTCGACGTCATCCGCGAGGAGGAGGAGCGTTCGTTCATGCAGATGGCGGGCCTCGACGAGGAGGACGACCTCTTCGGGCCGATCGGCGCGGCCGCGCGGCGACGGCTGGTGTGGCTCGGAACCAACCTCGCGACCGCCTTCGTCGCCGCCTGGGTGATCGCCCGGTTCGACGAGACCATCGAGCAGGTGGTGGCGCTCGCGATCCTCATGCCGGTGGTGGCCAGCATGGGAGGAATTGCGGGAACGCAGACCCTCACCATTGCCATCCGGGGAATCGCCCTGGGTCAGCTCGGGCTCCACAACGCCCGCGCCCTGCTTGGGAAAGAGCTCATGGTGGGGGTGATCAACGGGCTCGTGTGGGCCGCGGTGGTCGCGGTGATTGCGGCCCTGTGGTTCCGCGATCCGTGGCTCGGCGCGGTGGTGGCCGCGGCGCTGCTCCTCAACACGGTGGTCGCGGCGCTCGCGGGGACCGTGCTGCCTCTCCTCCTGCGACGTCTGTCCGTCGACCCCGCCCTCGCGGGAGGGGTAGTGCTGACGACGATTACCGACGTCGTCGGGTTCGCCGCGATCCTCGGCCTCGGCGCCCTCGCCCTGGCCTAGAGGGCCGGAGCGAAGCCTTCCGGGACCGGCGGAGAATGCGGGACGCGCGAATTCGATCTATCATCGCCCCGCTCCCCGGCACACGTGACCAATGACGGACTCACCCACCCTCGTACTCGTGGACGGCTCGTCATACCTCTTCCGGGCCTTCCACGCGATGCCGTCCTTCACGAACTCCGACGGAGCGCCGACCGGCGCGATCCTCGGAGTCGTCAACATGCTCCGCCGGCTCCGATCGGACTTCCCCAGCGAGTACTTCGCGGCGGTCTTCGATGCGCCCGGGAAGACGTTCCGGGACGAGTGGTACCCCGAGTACAAGGCGAACCGGCCGCCCATGCCCGGCGAGCTCCGCGAGCAGATCGAGCCGCTCCACCGGATCGTCGCCGCGCTCGGCCTGCCCCTCCTGTGCGTGCCCGGGGTGGAGGCGGACGACGTCATCGGGACCCTCGCCGAGCATGCCCGCAAGCGTGGCTGCCGGGTGATCATCTCCACCAACGACAAGGACATGGCGCAGCTCGTGGACGGGCAGGTGACCCTCGTCAACACCATGGACGGCTCGGTCCTGGACGAAGCGGGGGTGGAGGCGCGGTTCGGCGTCCCCCCCGGGCGCATCGTCGACTACCTCACCCTCGTCGGCGACGCGGTCGACAACGTGCCGGGGGTGCCCAAGGTCGGACCGAAGACGGCCGTCAAGTGGCTGGCCGCCCATGGTTCGCTCGACGGGGTGAAGGAGAGCGCGGCGGCGATCGGCGGGAAGGCCGGCGAGAACCTGCGCGCGTTCATGGATCCCGACGGCGGGGCGGAAAGCGCGATGGAGCTCTCGCGCCGGCTCGTGACGATTCGCCGGGACGTGGAGGTCCCGCAGCAACCCGACGACCTCCGGCCCGGCCCCGCGGACCGGGCCACCCTCGAGGAGCTGTACCGCCGCCTCCAGTTCCGCTCGTTGCTCCGCGAGTTGCTGGAGGGGGCGGAAGATGGCGGGGACGGCGGGCCCGAGCCGGAAGAGGGAGCGCCCTCCCCCCCCGCGGACGAGGCCACGTACGAGACGGTCCTGACCGAGAAAGCCTTCGACCGGTGGATGGAACGGATCGCGGCGGCCGACGCCTTCGCCTTCGACACCGAGACCACCAGTCTCGACTACATGGAAGCGAGGGTGGTCGGGGTCGCGCTCGCGGTCGCCCCCGGGGAAGGGGCATACGTGCCGTTCGCGCACCGCTATCCCGGCGCTCCGGACCAGCTCGAAGAGGAGCGGGTGCTGGGGGCCCTTCGCCCGTACCTGGAAGATCCGAAGCGACCCAAGATCGGCCACAACCTCAAGTACGACATGAGCGTGCTCGCGAATCACGGCATCGCGATGGCCGGTGTCGCCGAAGACACGATGCTCGAGTCCTATGCGTTCAACAGCACCGCGACCCGGCACGACATGGACACCCTCGCGACCCGTTACCTCGGGATCCGGACCCGCAAGTTCGAGGACGTGGCCGGCAAGGGAGTGAAGCAGATCACCTTCGACCAGGTCCCGCTCGACGAGGCGGGGCCCTACGCGGCCGAGGACGCGGACGTGACCCTTCGCCTGCACTCGTTCTTCACCCCCCGTCTTGCCGAACGGACGGGACCGGAGCGGGTGTACCGGGCGATCGAGATGCCCCTCGTGCCGGTCCTCTCCGCCATGGAGCGGCGCGGGGTGCTGGTCGACACCGAGCGGTTGCGGGTGCTGAGCGCGGAGCTCGCGGTGCGGATGGACGAGCTCGAACGAGCGGCCCACGCGGAGGCCGGCGGGCCGTTCAACCTGCAGTCGCCGAAGCAGATCCAGGCGATCCTCTTCGACGAGGACCGGCTCGGCCTTCCGGTCCGCACGCGCACCCCGACCGGCCAGCCGTCGACGGCCGACGCGGTGCTCCAGGAGCTGGCCCGGGAGTTTCCCCTGCCCCGCACCATCCTCGACCACCGGGCCCTCTCCAAGCTGCGCTCCACCTACACGGTGGCCCTGACCGAGAGCGTGAGTCCCGCGACCGGGCGGGTGCACACCAGCTACCACCAGGCCGTCGCGTCGACCGGCCGGCTCTCGTCATCGTCGCCCAACCTCCAGAACATTCCCGTGCGCACGGGCGAGGGCCGGCGCATACGCCAGGCGTTCGTCCCGCCGCCCGGATTTCGGCTCCTCGCCGCCGACTACTCCCAGATCGAGCTTCGCATCATGGCGCACCTGTCGGGAGACGAGCGCCTGCTGGAGGCGTTCGCGGCCGGTCGCGACATCCACCGGGCGACCGCCGCGGAGGTGGGGGGGGTGGAAGAGGCGCAGGTGGACGGCGAGATGCGCCGGCGCGCCAAGGCGGTCAATTTCGGGCTCATCTACGGGATGTCCGCCTTCGGACTCGCACGCCAGCTCGGGATCGAGCGTGGCGAGGCGCAGACCTACATCGACCGCTACTTCGAGCGTTATCCGGGGGTACGGGCGTACATGGAGGAGTCGCGGGAGCGGGCGCGCGACCGGGGCTACGTCGAGACCGTGTTCGGGCGGCGCCTGTACCTCACCGAGATCAAGTCACGAAACGCGGCCCGCCGGCAGTACGCCGAACGCACCGCGATCAACGCGCCGATGCAGGGCACGGCGGCCGACGTCATCAAGCGGGCCATGGTGTCCCTTCACGAGTGGACGGCCGGGCGCGAGGACGAGGTGCGGATGATCATGCAGGTGCACGACGAGCTCGTGTTCGAGGTGGCGGAGGAGGCCGTCGCGGATGCATCGGCAGTCATCGCGGAGCGCATGGCGCGAGCGGCGGACGAGCTCGCGGACCGGATGGGCACCGGCCCCCTCCGGGTTCCGCTCGAGGTGGAGGCCGGAAGCGGAATGAACTGGGACGAGGCTCACTGATGCTCCTGATTCCCGCGATCGACATCAAGGACGGCAAGTGCGTGCGGCTGCGTCAGGGCCGCATGGAGGACGCGACCGTGTTCGCGGACGACCCTCGGGACGCCGCCCGGCGCTGGGTGGAGGCGGGGGCGCGGCGCCTGCACCTCGTGGATCTCGACGGGGCGATCGAGGGCGCGCCCCGGAATGCGGAGATCATCGGCGGACTCGTCGCCGAATTTCCGGACATCGACATCCAGGTCGGGGGCGGGATCCGGGACGACGAGACCATCGAGGGCTATCTCGCGACCGGAGTGCGCTACGTCATCCTCGGCACGCGGGCGGTGACCACCCCCGGCTTCGTGGCCGACGCCTGCGTCGAGTTTCCCGGGCACATCATGGTCGGGCTCGACGCCCGCGACGGCCGGGTGGCGGTGGATGGCTGGTCGAAGCTCACCCGGTTCCGGGTCGACGAGCTCGCCCGGCGGATCGAGGACTGCGGGGTGGAGGCGATCGTCCACACCGACATCGGACGCGACGGGATGCTCGAAGGGGCGAACGTGGAGGCGACCGAGGCTCTGGCCCGCGATCTCCACGTCCCGGTGTTCGCATCCGGGGGGATCCGGGGCCTCGACGACATCCGGGCGCTCTGCGCCGCGGCCGACGCGGGCATCGCGGGCGCGATCATCGGGCGTGCGCTCTACGAGGGAACCCTCGACTACGCGGCGGCGACGGCCCTCGCGAGCGAGCTCGGCGGCGAGTCCTGGGGTCTCTAGGACCCCGGACCCTGGACCCCGGACCCCGGACCCTGCGACCCATGGGGCTCGCGGCGCGCATCATCCCGTGTCTCGACGTGGACGCGGGACGGGTGGTCAAGGGGGTCCGGTTCGTCGACATCGTGGACGCGGGCGATCCGGTCGAGGTCGCGCGCCGCTACGACGAGCAGGGGGCGGACGAGCTTGCGTTCCTCGACATCACCGCTTCGTCGGACGAGCGCGACACGCTCGTCCACGTCGTCGAGGCGGTGGCGAGCGAGGTCTTCATTCCGCTGACCGTCGGAGGCGGGGTGCGCGAGCTCGCGCACATTCGGGGGCTGCTGAACGCGGGGGCGGACAAGGTCTCGATCAATACCGCGGCCGTCACCAACCCGCGCCTCGTCGCCGACGCGGCCGGCAAGGTGGGGTCGCAGTGCATCGTGGTCGCGGTCGACGCCAGGCGGCGGGACGGCGCCGGGGAATCCGGCTGGGAGGTGTACACCCATGGAGGGCGACGCCCGACCGGCCTCGACGCGGTGGAGTGGTGCGCGCGGATGGAGGGGCTCGGGGCGGGCGAGATCCTGCTCACGAGCATGGACCGGGACGGGACCCGCGACGGCTTCGACCTCGCGCTCACCCGCGCGGTCTCGGACGCGGTCGGCATTCCCGTCATCGCCTCGGGCGGGGTCGGGACGCTGGACCATCTCGCGGACGGGGTCATCGCGGGGCGGGCGGATGCGGTGCTCGCGGCCAGCATCTTCCACTTCGGCGACCACACCGTCGGGGAGGCGAAGGCCCGGATGGCCGCGCGCGGCATCGAGGTCCGCCTCGGCTCGCCGGGTTCGGGGTAGAGAGAGCGCTCGCCCGCGCGCGCAAACCAGGCGCCGTCGCGGAAGCGGGTGCGCCTCCGTCCCCCGGGCGGCGGCCCGGCCCTACCGCGCTACCGACGAACGCAGCACCCTGAGGGTGTCGTCGAGCGCCCGCAGGTCGCGGACGAGAGACTGCTGCTCGGAACGTTCGAGACCGGCCACCGTGACTCGCCCGCTCGGGGACACCCCCGCGGAGAGGTCCTCGAGCTGCTGCCGAAGGACGAGGGTCAGCAGCGAGCGGTGGATTCGGACCAGCGCGGCGGCGTCCGCCGGCGACACGCGCCCCGCCGCACCGGCGTCCTGGATGCGCTCGGGCGTCGAGCGCGCTTGCGAGCCGACCCGCAGGGCCAGGGTGCGTGCGATGCCGACGAGCGGTAGCAGTCCGCCCATCTTCAGATCGACGCGCCCGCCCTGGGAACGAAGCCGCCCCAGCACCCCGATCGGGAGCGACATCGCCGCCACCGATTCGGCGAGCGAAGCGATGAATGCCGGGGAACCGCGCGCGGCTTCGACCGCCGCCGCGTGCAGCTCGCGGCCGAGCCGGAGGGTGCCCGCCACCGGCAGGAGATCGTAGAAGATGTCGACGTGGAGGAGGTCGTCCGGCGCGGAGCGCCGCAGCCAGCCCGCGACCCGCTCGCGCCATGCCGGCACGGTTCCGCGCCATTCCCGATTGGACGCCATGATCCCGCCGCGGCAGCGGCGCACCCCGGCCTCGTCGAGCAGGTCCGCGAGTCGCGAGCCGAGCGCCGCGAACCAGCCATCGTCCTCCTCGGAGCCGTCGTACACCAAGGCATTGTCCTGGTCGGCCGACAGCAGGCTCTCGCCGCGGCCGCCCGAGCCGAGGACGAGCACGCACCACGGCGCCGGCACCGGACCGTATCCTCCGGCCTCGAGCTCTGCCGCCGCGATCGCCGCCGCCCGACCGGTGAGGGCTCGAATCTCGTTGGAGACGACCCTCGCCGCGGCGTCCCCGGTCAACCCCTCGGCCACCAACCCGGCCGCGACGTCGGTGAGCCGGCTGTGCACGGCCGCGAGCGCGGCCGCATCGTTCGCGAACGCGACCGCATCGCCCAGCTCGGCCGCCGCGCGCGCCCGGTGGTGGAGCAAATCGCGCTGCGAGACCATCCCCACCGGCGCCCCCGACCCGTCCGCGACGCAGAGGTGCCGCACGCCGAGCCGATCCATCCGGCCGAGGGCCCGATAGAGCATTTCGTCGGACCGCATCGACGCGACCGGCGCGCTCATCACCGAAGACACCGCGGTCGCGTCCGGGTCGACGCCCGGGTCCGTCGTCGCCCCGAGCAGATCGCGCTCGGTGACGATCCCGGCCGGCTGCGGATCGTCGCCGATGACGAGCAGCGCGCCGATCCGATGCGCGGTCATCAGGCGGGCGGCCTCGCGAATCGTTCCGTCGAGCCGGATCGAACGCGGGGGAGCGGCCATCACCTCGTCGAGCCGGTTGCGATACAGGAAGCTGTCGATACGGGCGAGCGCGGGGACCGCCTGTCCCCGACCGGCGTCTCCGGGCGTCGCGTGCCAGCCTGCCTCCACCTCTCGCTGCACGAGGTCGGTGCGGCGCGCGGCGAGCGCCTCGGCCTCGCCGAGCGTTCGCACGTCCGCCTCGCGCAGGCGCGGGATCAGCGCGGCGAAGATCCCGGCCGCGGCGAGGGCGTCGCCGAGCGCGGTGTGGCGGCGCTCGATTCGGACGCCGAACCGGTCCGCGAGCGATTCGAGGCCGAGGTCGACGAGCCCGCGTTCGAGCGCACCGCAGAGGTGGGCGACGTCGAGAGCGGGCGGGTCGGGCCAGGGGACCCCGGCGCGGGCCGCCTCGTGACGCAGGACGGCAAGGTCGAACCGGATGTGCTGGCCGATGACGACCCGGCCCCCGAGCGCCTCGAGGAGCGGCTCGACCAGGTCCGCGAAGCGCGGGGCCCCGGCGACGTGCGAGTCGGAAACACCGTGGATGCGGGTGGACTCGGCGGGGATTGCGACCCCCGGATCGACGTACGTGTCGATTCGTGGCTCGCCGCGGACTCGCGGTCCGTGCATCGACACCGCACCGATCTGGACCACGCGGTCGCTCGCGACGTCGAGCCCCGTGGTCTCGAGATCGAGCGCGATCGCCGGCAGCGCCGCGAGCGCGGTGTGGCTCGCAAGCCGGTGCGAGTCGGCGAGGGCGGGCCCTTGCACCCCGGCTCCGCCTGCCTTCGTCGCGGGAGGCTCCATACCCACCCGATGATACGAAAACCAATCCTGATTGCGCACGAAGCCCGCGTCGGGGGCCGTGAAGCCGTCTGCTAACCTTCCGCGTTTCCGGCCACGCCCCGCCCTGCCCCCCGGTCCGGCGACGCTGGCGGCGCGGCCAGCCCCTCGCACGATCAGGAAGCAACTCGATGAACGGTCCCCTCGACGGTCTCGTCGTCTTCGACCTCACCCGCATTCTCGCCGGACCGAGCTGCACCCAGATCCTGGGCGACCTCGGCGCGGAGGTCATCAAGGTCGAACGGCCGGGGGCGGGCGACGACACCCGCAACTTCGCCCCGCCCTACCTCCCGCGGGCGGACGGCGCGGACAGCACCGAGAGCGCGTACTTCGCCGGGACGAACCGCAACAAGCGCTCGGTCACCCTCAATCTCGGTCACCCGGAGGGTCAGGCCATCGCCCGGCGGCTCGTCGCGGGAAGCGACATCCTGGCCGAGAACTTCAAGACCGGGACCCTCGCGAAGTACGGACTCGGATACGACGACCTCAAGGACGAATTCCCGGGGCTCATCTACTGCTCGGTGACCGGCTTCGGGCACACCGGACCCTATGCGGCGCGGCCCGCCTACGACGCCCTCATCCAGGCGATGGGCGGGGTGATGAGCATCACCGGGGAGCCGGACGGCGAGCCGATGAAGGTGGGGGTCTCGATCGCCGATCTCATGTCCGGGATGTACGCGGCGGTCGCGATCCTCGCCGCGGTGCGCCACCGGCACCTGACCGGCGAGGGCCAGCACGTCGACATCTCGATGCTGGACGCCCACGTCGCGTGGCTCGCGAACCAGGGCATGAACTACCTCGCGACCGGAGAGAACCCGCCCCGCCTCGGCAACCAGCACCCGAACATCGTGCCCTACCAGGTGATGCCGGCGGCGGACGGGTACTTCGTGCTGTCGGTCGCGAACGACCCGACCTTCGAGCGCTTCTGCGAGGTGGCGGAGTGCGGCCACCTGCGCGAGGACCCACGGTTCGCGACCGCGGTCGAGCGGGTGCGGAACCGGGATGCGGTCACCGAGACCCTGAACGAGGTGACGCGGACCCAGCCCGTCGCCTGGTGGCTCGAACGGCTCGAGGCGGCGGGGGTCGGCAACGGCGCGATCCACACCCTCGAGGAGGTGTTCGCGGACCCCCAGGTGAAGGCGCGGGAGATGGTGGTCGAGATGGACCACCCTGCGACGCCCGGCCGGCCCGCGAAGCTCATCGCGAGCCCGATCAAGCTCTCCGGCACCCCGGTAACCTACCGCCAGGCCCCGCCCACCCTCGGCCAGCACACCGACGAGGTGCTCGGCGAACGCCTCGGCCTCGGCGCGGCGGAGCTCCGCGAGCTCCGCGACCGCGGCATCGTCTGACCCTTGCGCCCCGCCCGCGCCATCCGCCAAAGTTCGCGAGAAATCACCGCCGTGCCCTCACGGCGAAGATGACGAACCATCTGCCGGCTCCCGTAGAACGGATGCTCCAGGTACAGCTCGTCGAGCCGGCGCTTCAGCGCCTTGTCCTCGGCGCTTGCCCCGCGGGGCGTGTAGTACACCGACGAGCGACTCAAGCCAGGCAGCTCGCTCTGACGCCGCACGCTCAACCGACCCCCGCGTTCGACCATCGCCAAGCGCTCCGCGCGACTCAGCTCCCCAACCCGCGCAGGAAAAATTCGCGTTCCACCGTCAGCTCACCGATTTCTTGGGTGCAGCGCGCGGATCGTCTCCTCGTGCTCCGAACGACCCTTCGACCGCGGGCCCGAAAACACCGCGTCCAGGCCCTCCACCGCCTGGCGCTTCCAGGCGCTGACCTGGATCGGATGAACCTGGTGCTTCGCCGCGATCGCCTGAACCGGCTGATCCCCCCGTAGCGTTTCGAGCGCCACTCGCTTCTTGAAGGCCGCCGTGAATCGACGCCGTCTCGTCGCCATACCCTTGCCCTCCTGCAGGCTCCGAGCACACCTTGGCGACCGGTCCAATTTTTCGGGACCATCTCACACGTGCGTGTCTAACAATGCCCTCACTGCTCGAGGCTGTCCCAGTGGTCTTCAGGCACAACGGGACCGAGGATGTCGCCGACCACCGTCACCGTGCCTTTCAGCTCCAACTGCGGATACTCGGGACCGGTGCCGCTCGCAGGTCCCAGCTCGGCCACCGGCCGTCCACGCTTCGTGATGACTATCCGCTCGCCCGTCGCCGACACCCGGTCGAGGATCGCCAGACAGCGGGCCCTGAAGTCGGATGCGTTGATGGTCTCCATGTTTCCAGCCTTTGCGACTGGTCACCATCATGTCAAGAAGACGCCCCGAACCCGGTGCACGGCGCCCGCGGGGCCGGGAAAGCGATCGTCGCGGCCGCGGTCGGAACTTCGGATGACGAAACGTGCGCGAAAGGATTACTTCTTCTGTCGATGGCCCGCGGCGCCGGCCGGCTATCGACAGCCGGACGGGCCGGTGCTACGTTCTTCGGCCGTTTCATTGCCAAGCGGTGACGGTTCCATGGACGACGCGACGAAGCAGGCCCTCGAGACCCTCTTCGGGGCGAATTCGAAGCTCTACGAGACGCGCGGGTTCAGCCGGCGCATCGGCTACGGCACCCGCCCCGCGCTCGTCAACATCGACCTCGCCAACGCCTGGACCCGGCCGGACCATGCCTTCTCGTGCGAGGGGATGGACACCATCATCCCGAGCGTGCAGCACCTCCTCGACGGTGCCCGCGCGAAGGGAGTCCCGGTCGTCTACACCACCACCGCCTACGACAACGTGGACGGCCCGTATCCGGACTCGGGCCTGTGGCAGCTCAAGATCCCGTCCGAGCAGCTTGTGACCGGCACCGAGGCAGTCGCGATCGACGATCGGATCGCTCCGGTTGCGGGCGAGACCGTGATCGTCAAGAAGCGGGCGAGCGCGTTCCACGGCACCCTGCTCGCCGGGTTCCTCCGCGCCGCGCGGGTGGACACGGTCCTTCTCACCGGGGTCACCATGTCGGCGTGCGTGCGCAACTCCGCCGAAGACGCAATCGCGGAGGGGTTCCGGCCGATCGTGGTGCGCGAGGCGGTCGGAGACCGGATCGCCGGCGCGGTGGAATGGAATCTCTTCGACATCGACGCAAAGTTCGGCGACGTGGAGCCGCTCGAAGACGTGCTCGCCTATCTCGATCGGCTGCCCACTCCGAACACCGGCCCCGCGCAAGGAAACCGCGCGGTTGGCTGATCCGTCGCCCGCGCGCGGCGCGAAGCCGGGAGCCGCCGCAGCCGGGGAACGCCGCGGGGCGCGCTGGTACGAGGTGGTCCTCGCCGCGGTCCTCGCCGCCCTCCTCGTGGCCGCGGTCGTCGCGGCCGCGTGGTGGAGCCGCGGAGCGGGCGACTGGCGCGGCGAAACGGCGGGCGACGTGTTCCTGGCCGCGATGCTCGCGGTCGCCGCGGTCGCCGCGATCGCGTTCCTGGTCTACCTCATCGTCCGCGCCGCGCGGCGGCCCGGCCGGCGCCGGGGCCGCGAGCACGAGGGGGACGCGGTCGAGTCCCCGGCCGGGGTGCGGCTGCTCGGCCTCGCCCTCCTCGCGGTCCTTTTCCTCGTCACCGCGTGGGTCCACGCTCCGCCCGCCCTCGCCCACGGCCTCGTCGCGAACCTGCTCTACCCCGCGGCGTTCGCCCTCGCCCTGGTGCTCCTCTTCGACAAGGCGTCGCGGGCCTGGGCGGTCAAGGGCGCGGGAGTCTCCTTCCGCGAGTGGCTCCACTGCGACGCGATCACGATCCTGCTCGTGCTCGGATACTTCAACCTCGAGTCGAACGCCGTCCCCGAGGAGTACTCGGCCCTCTTCTGGGACGCGCTCCACGTCGTCCTGTTCGTCTTCGTGTTCTGGCTCCTCGACCGCAAGTTCACCCGCCTTCGGTGGCTCGTCGGCCTCGCGTACCTCACGCTCCTCCCGGTGCTGCTCTGGATCTGGCGGCTCACCCTGGACATTGCGGCCCCGGAGGACCTTTCCTGGTGGTCGACCCCGTGGCCGTTCATCGCTCTCGGGCTCATCGCGTGCGCGGTCGAGATCATCGCGCTGGCGGCCACCGGCCGGGGCGAGGACGACCGGGGGGACGGAACGGCCGGTCACATCGTCAAGGATGCGCTATTCTTCGTCCTCTACGGCGGGCTGCTGATCGCGGCCGCACGCTGAGGACCGAAGACCTTCGACCGGGCGAACGGAGCAAGAGACGCGATGACCGGCTGGCAGTGGTTCTGGGCCCTCGTCGGGCTCATCATCTACCTGATCGTGCTGATCCTGCTCTACTACTCCGCCCCCTTCGAGGCGCTCTTCCACCTCGTCGTCAACGGGCTGAGCTACGCCAACGTCATCTTCTGGGCCGCGGTCATCGTCGGCATCGTGGGGTTTTGCGGCTACCACTGGCGCGCGTACCGGGTGCACGTCGCCCGGCAGCGGCAGGTCGAGTCGATGGTCCTCAGCTCCCTTCGGGGCTCCACCTTCACCGCCATCCTGCTGAGTGGCGGCGCGACCCTGCAGGCGGTCCAGATCCTGTGCGCCTACCTCCTCGACGTCGGCGCGCTCGACGGCGAGTTCGGGCGGCGGCTCGGAGCGGTGGTCGCCCTCGCAATCATGACCGCCGTCTTCTGCGTGCTGTTCTGGCTCCTCAGGATCGTGCGGCCGGCCGGCACCGCAGCGCAGTAGCGTCCAGGGACAGGACTTCCCCTGCCATGACCTCCATCGCATTCGATACCCACGCCTTCGTGAAGGATCTCACCGCGGCCGGCATGCCGGAAGCGCAGGCCGAGGTGCTTGCGCAGTCGCAGGCGAAGCTGATCGATGAAAAGCTGGCCACGAAGCAGGATCTGAAAGCGTTGGAAGAGCGCCTGCGACGCGATATGAAGGAGCTCGAATTCCGGTTGACGATACGCCTCGGTTCCATGATGGTGATTGCCGTCGGTGCGGTGGCCGCCTTGGTGAAGCTGCTGTAGCGAAGATCACGGCGGCTCGAACTGCCACGGTCTGAAGCGTGTTCCGTCGCACGGGGCGTACCCGGCGGGCCGGGAGCTCAGTTCATGCGTTGCGGCGCCGGGTCGGCGAACAGGGTGTTCAGCACGTCGCGGAGCTGGCGCGCGCTCGACTCGGTGAGGAGGACGGAGTCCGCCACTTCGCGCACGTAGACGATGCCGCGCGGCTCGGTGAGCCGTTCTCCGGTCTCGCCAAACCGCACCTCGGGGTCCAGCTCGCGCGTCTCGTCGAAGAAGTGGAGCGCCACCTGGCCCTGCACGTTGGTCTCGACCAGGACCCCGGAACGGCTCCGCAGCCGGTGCTCCGTCGCCCGCGGCCACTTGACGGTGTAGTACGTGGTGGAATCGCTCACCCGGGCCTCCCGGCTTGCAAGGCGCGGAAGGCTACCACACGCCCCGTCGGCGCTCGCGAGGGGCGGCCGCCCCGGTCGATCGAGCCGCGGCCGCCTCAGAAATACGTGGAGGACCGGGTCGAAGCGGCGAGCGGCGCGTACGCTCCTCCGTAGGGGCCACGCTTGACGAAGCGGCCGTCGCCCGGCCGTCCCACGTACTCGCCCTGGTCGATCACCACCTTGCCGCGCGAGAGCACGGTTTCGGTGTACCCCCGCACCTTGAACCCCTCGTACGCGCTGTAGTCGATGTTCATGTGGTGGGTGCGCGGGTCGTGGCGGCTGATGGTGACCTCGCGCTCGGGGTCGAAGATGACGATGTCCGCGTCCGACCCGACCGCGATGGTGCCCTTGCGGGGGAACATCCCGAAGATCCGGGCGGGACCGGTGGACGTCACCTCAACGAAGCGGTTGACGTCGAAGCGGCCCGCGTTGACCCCGTGGTGGAAGATGAGGCTCATCCGGTTCTCGATTCCCGGGCCGCCGTTCGGGATGCGGCTGAAGTCGTCGCGGCCGAGCTCCTTCTGCTCGCGCATGCAGAACGGGCAGTGGTCGGTGGAGATCACGTCGAGGTCGCGGGCCCGGAGCCCCCGCCACAGCTCCTCCTGGTTCCATTTCTCGCGTAGGGGCGGGGTGAGCACGTACTTCGCCCCGTCGAAGCCCGGCTCGTCGTAGGCGTCGACGTCGAGGAGGAGGTACTGCGGGCAGGTCTCGGCGTGGGCCATCACCCCGCGCTCCTGGGCGCGACGGAGCTCGACCAGCGCGTCGTGGCAGCTCAGGTGCACGATGTAGACCGGCGAACGGGCGACCTCGGCAATCGCGAGGGCCCGGTGCGCGCCCTCCGCCTCGAGTCGCGTCGGCCGGGTCAGGGCGTGGTACTTCGGCTCGATGTGCCCCTCCGCGAGGGCGATCTTCACCAGCTCGTCGATGACGATGCCGTTCTCGGCGTGCATGCAGACGAGGGTCCCGTCCTCGCCGGCCTTGCGCATGGCCCGGAAGATGGTGCCGTCGTCCGAGAGCATGACCCCCGGATAGGCCATGAACATCTTGTAGCTGGTCACGCCTTCGTCGGCGAGCCGGCGCATTTCCGGCACCCGGTGGTCCGGGAGGTCGGTGATGATCATGTGGAAGGCGTAGTCGATCGCGGTCCGGCCGGCCGCCTTCGCGTGCCAGGCGTCCAGGCATTCGATGGTGGAGGTGCCCCGGGTCTGGATGGCAAAGTCGACGATGCACGTGGTCCCGCCGTGGACGGCCGCCCGGGTACCGGTCTCGAAGGTGTCGGAGGTCTCGGTGCCGCCGAACGGCATCTGGTGGTGGGTGTGCGGGTCCACCCCGCCCGGGATGACGAGCCTGCCCGCCGCGTCGATGACCCGATCGGCGGGCACGACGAGG
>MKWU01002390.1_pt1 | contig 28351 bp, 25 predicted proteins | sample 809101 | NCBI WGS metagenome assembly MKWU01 (sample SAMN05860141, study PRJNA318959) | sponge metagenome | host: Aplysina aerophoba | place: Slovenia: Piran, Adriatic Sea, Gulf of Piran | collected 2013-05-07 | reverse complement strand
TAGTATGGCACTACATTCCGTCCCCAGAAACATGATCTCAATGAATTCAATAGGTTAGATGGTGCACCCGTACACAAAATACCCTAAATCCCCACATTCATGTTAAAGATGGGCTAAGCAATCTCTAGTCGGTATCGAGTTGGTCCGAGTCCTTGCCTATGAGGGGTACCGGATTTTCACAACGGCACAGGCGAAGGAATTGGCGCCTCGTGTGGGCCTCAAGGAGGCCTACGTGGCGGAGTCCTTGTATCATCTCAGACGCAACGGCTGGATCGTTTCGCTGAGGCGCGGCCTTCATGCGCTTTCTTCCACGGTGCCCGGCGTAACGGCTGCCCACGAGTTCGAGATCGGCACCGCACTCGTCGAGCCTTCCGCGATCTCCCACTGGTCGGCCTTGCACCAACACGGCCTGACCGAACAGGTCCCAAGGGCAGTGTTCGTCCTTACGACCCTGGGAGCTACCGTTCCCCGTACGAGGGGAGAGGGTTCCATGGGCGCTGTCAACGGTTATGTGATAAGGGGCACGACGTACCGCTTCACCCAAGTAAGGCCAAAGCGGTTCTTCGGGACTGAGCGAATCTGGGTTGGCGACGCCCGCGTAGTCATGACAGACCTGGAACGTACCCTGCTGGATGGCCTCTCGATGCCTCAATACTGCGGTGACTTCGCGGAGGTCCTCCATGCTTTCCAAGTTGCCGTGCCTCGATTGAACATTGAACGCATTACGCGGTATGCGATTCGTCTCGGCACGGCAACCGCCAAGCGCTTGGGGTGGGCCCTCGAAGCCCACGATGTCGACTCATTCTACGTTCAACAGTTGGCCTCCCTTCCCGTCAACGGCTACCGTCAACTCGATCCCTCCGGGCCTAGAAGGGGGCCGAACAATAGTCGCTGGAGGGTCCAGGAGAACCTGCCGGGGAGTGGCCAGGCATGAGGCCGCTGCGTACACGCCTTCTGGAAGAACGGGCGCGCTCGGACACTCCATGGGAGGTCCTTGAAAGGGACTACCTGTTGTCATGGCTTCTTGCCGGGATCGCTGAGAAGCCCGCGCTCAGAGACAACCTCGTCTTCAAGGGTGGAACCGCCCTCAAGAAGTGCTACTTCGGCGAGTATCGTTTCTCCGAGGATCTGGACTTCTCGAGTCTCGAAGGGACTCCCGTAGGCGAGGAAATGGAGTACTTGGTAGAGGAGGCATGTGGGCAGAGTCAAGTTTTTCTCCCGAGATTCGAAGGAATGGACGGATGACACGTTCCGCATGCAGTTGGTGTTGGTGACGGCACGGATTTTTCTGCGCCGGCTGCACTATCGGGAGGAACCCTGGCCTTCCTGAAGTTCCTTTCGCGCAGAACACGAGGATTGACGTAGTTCTTGAGAACCGGAGGACTCTGATCAATTGTGCCGGCACCAATTGATCAGAATCTCCCTGGATGGGTCGGTCAGTGCTCCCGCAGCAGCCGCCCGTAGCCGTTGATGCGGTCGTTCACTCCGGTGCGGCGCAGCGTCTCCCACACGATGGCCTGTATGGCGATGATCACGTTGACGCCGAGTTCCTGCTCCAGCGGCTCGATGATCTCGATGATGCCCCAGTGGGGCGCGGGGATGTAGATGGTGTCGGCGTCGGGGTAGTCGCGGTAGAGTGCCTCGGCGAGGGCCTTCACGTCGTCCTGCGAGATGGTGGCGAGGTCGGCGACTGTTTTCTGGGCGCCCTTGAAACCCAACAGCTCGAAGCCGTAGTGGGTGACGTACTCGGCGTGGAAGCCCTCGGGGTCGATGAAGGGGTGCAGGAGCACGAGCTTGTTGGCGCCCACGGCGCGCAAGGCGTTGACCTGTGCGGTGATGCTGGAGGTGACCGGCACGCCGATCTCTTCCTCGGTCTTGCGCAGGGTTTCCGCGAGCCCTTCATAGCCCAGGGACAGGTTCAGCGGAACGCCGCCGAAGACCATGATGTCGACCCCGGCCTGGCCCATCTCCCGGGCCGCCTCCAGGGTCATCTCCACGCTCCGGACGGTTTCTTGTTCGGTCAGCTTCTTGATGGCGAGGGTGGTGAGGACCAGCGTCACGCCCTCCGGCACCATCTTGTAGAACTCGTAGGGGAAGGTCTCCGTCAGGTAGGGCGGGGACGTGTATCCGATTCGGGCGCGATATCCGTACATGGCTGGGCCTCCTCAGGTGACGTGTGATGTCCTGTCACATATCGGCCGGTGAAAGTCCACAGGTTTGTGCCGCGGGACATGATGTGGTCGAGGGCCTCATCCGATCGCCGTGTCAGGTCAGGTTCCGGGTCCTGGGGTCCAGGAAATCGCGCAGCCAGTCTCCCAGCAGGTTGATGGACAGCACCACCAGCACGAGTGCCACCCCCGGGAAGAACGACAGCCACCACGCCGTGGTGATGTGCGAACGGCCGTCCGCGATCATGGCCCCCCAGGAAGGCGTGGGCGGCGGGATTCCCGCGCCCAGGAAGCTCAACGAAGCCTCCACGATGATGACCCAACCCACCTGAAGCGTCGCCAGCACCACCAGGGGGTTGACGATGTTGGGGAAGATGTGGCGCTGGAGGATTCGAAACGGGGAGCAGCCGGCCACCCGGGCCAGGGCGACGAACTCCCGCTCCTTCCAGGTCAGCACCTCGCCGCGCACGAGGCGGGCGAACCGTGCCCACATCACCAGGCCCAGGACGAGTATGAGGTTCCTGAAGCTCGGACCGAACACCACCGCGAAGAGCAGCGCGATCAGGATGATGGGGAGCGACAGCATGGCGTCGGTGGCGCGCATGATGAGGGTGTCGACCCAGCGTCCGAAGTAGCCCGAGATAAGCCCCAGCAGGGTGCCGATAACGCCGCCCACGGCCACGGCCGCCAGGCCCGCGGCAATGGACACTCGCGCGCCGTGGATGATGCGGCTGGTCATGTCACGCCCCAGCCGGTCGGTGCCCAGGGGATGGGCCAGCCTGCCTCCCTCCTGCCACGCCGGCGGCAGCAGCCGTGCCCTGAGCGCGATCTTGTTGGGGGGGTAGGGGGCCACGACGTCGGCCAGCACCCCGAGACCTCCGAAGAGGAGGAGGATCAACAAGGGGACCACCAGCAGCCTGCGCGCGCGGGCGCGCACCGATCCGGGAAGATCGCTCGCGGAGACGGCCACACCGGTGTCGGCCGTTACGGTGATGCCGGTGTCAGCCATAGCGAATCCGGGGATCGATGTAGGCGTACAGGATGTCCACCACGAGATTGGCCGCCAGGATGATGGTGGACACCAGCAGCACGACGCCCTGGATCACCGGGTAGTCGCGCCACTGAACCGCCTCGAAGGCCAGCCGGCCGATCCCGGGCCAGGCGAACACGGTCTCCACCACCACGCTGCCGGCCATGAGGATGCCGAAGTAGAAGCCGACGAAGGTCACCACCGGGATCAGCGCGTTCTTGAGGGCGTGCTTCCAGGTTACCACCGATTCGGCCAGGCCCTTCATGCGCGCGAACTTGACGTACTCGCTGTCCAGCACGTCCAGCATGGAGCCGCGCAAGAGCCGCACCACCCCCGCAAGCATGAAGCCGAAAAGGCCCAGGGTCACGGCCGGCAGCACGTACGACTCGATGCCCTCCTTGCGGCCGGCGGGCAGGACGTCGAGGTTGACCGCGAAGATGGATATCAGCACGATGCCGGCCCAGAAGGTGGGCACGGACTGGCCGAACAGCGCCACGGTGCGCGCCCCCACGTCCCAGAACCCGCCCTTCCGCGTGGCCGCGACGACACCCAGCGGCAAGGCTATCAAGAGCGCCATGGCGGTCGAGAACGACACGAGCTTCAGGGTGTTGGGAAGCCGCAGGCCGATGAGCTCGGCCACGGGCTTGCGGGTGCGGATCGACGTTCCCAGGTCCCCGTGCAGCAGGCTCAACACGAACCGCGCGTACTGGACGTAGATGGGCTGGTCCAGCCCCAGCTCCCGGCTCATCTCCTCCTGGATCTCGGCCGAGGCGTCGATGGGCAGCATCACGTCCAGCGGATTGCCTGTAAGTCGCGCCAGAGCGAATACCAGCAGGCTGATCACCAGCAACGTGACAAGGCACTGGATCAACCGGCCGGCGATGTAGCGTTGCATGGGATTTCGTGGTCGGGAGGCGTGTGGCCCGCACCGCTCGAATCGCTGGCGATTCCTGTGGTACGGGCCACCTCCCGCAACTGTCGCGCTAGCCTACTTGGCAGTCACCAGGCTGGGCTCGATGTAGCCCCGGTGGGGCCGCACCTGGATGTCCTTCACCTGGTTCCCGTAGCCCCACAGGATTCCCTTGACGTCGCCGATGGGTACGCCGCGGTACTCGTTGTAGAGTATCTTGTAAGCCTTCTTTACCTGGGCCGCGATGCCGTCGATGGTGGCTTCACCCGCCGCTTTGCTGGCGATGTCGTCCACGGTGTTGGCCATCTTGATGATCCTGCCCTTTGCCGACCACCAGATGCGCAGGCTGTCGGAGCCGTTGAGCCGTCCGGTGGTGGCGAAGGTGCTGGCTTGCCCCACGATCTCCGGTTTCTGCGGGTTGGCGATGTAGAGCGGGCGGAACGCCCCGATGTCGGTGGGGACGATGCTGGTCTTGACTCCGATGGCCTCCCAGTACCCGGCCACGATCTCGGCAAGTTGGAGGTACTGCGTGAAGCCGCCCGTGGGCAGCGCGAAGAGCTTGATGGAGAAGCCGTTGGGATAGCCCGCTTCCGCCAGCAGCTTCTTGGCCTTGGCCGGGTCATAGGGGTACGGCTTCAGGTCCGTGGGATAGCCGATGGAGATGGGAGAGCTGGGGAACACCGCCGCCGCCTTGCCCTTGCCGTGCAGCAGCGTGTCCACGATCTCTTGCCTGTTGACCGCCAGGTTCAGGGCCTGGCGCACGCGCACGTCCTTCACCGGACCGGCCTCGTCATAGTAGGTGGCGTAGAGGTGGATGCGCACGGACGTGGGCTGGGGGTCCTCGGCGATCTTGAAACCGGCCTTGCTCACCTCCTGGACCTCGTCCAGCGAGATCCGCGCCACGTCTACCTGGCCGGTCTTCAGCATGGCCACGCGAGTGGACGCCTCCTTCACCAGCACGGTGCGCATGCGGTCGAAGTTCGGTGACGCCCGCCAGTGGTCCTTCACGGCCTCGAACTCGATGAAGTTGCCGACCTCGTGCTTGACGAACTTCCAGGGCCCGGTGCCTACGGGCTTCTGGGCGAAGCCGTCCCAGCCGACCTCCTTGATGTAGGCCTTGGGGAGCACGATGCCCTCGATGCCGGGCTGAAAGGACATGTCATACGGAAAGGTAGGCCATGGTTTCGCCGTGACCACCGTCACCGTATGGCGGTCGACCACCTCTACGTCCTTGATGCCCTTGCGGAACTGGCGCACCCGGGAGGCCTTGGCCTTGGGCCGGCGAAACCCCTCCATCAGGGTGAACTGCACGTCCTCGGCGGTCATCTCGCTGCCGTCGTGGAACTTGACCCCGGGCCTCAGCTTGAAGGTCCACGACTTGCCGTCCGCCCCAGGCGCCCAGCTCAGCGCCAGTCCCGGCGAGAGCTTGCCGGCGGCGTCGATCTCCGTGAGCCAGTCCCACAGCGGCCCTACCAGCCCCAGCGAGGCGCTGATGGAGGTGCGGGTGGGATCCATGGATTCCTCGCCGAAGCTTCCGGCCGCGTACCGCAGCGTCTTTCCGGCATCCGCCGCGAGCGCCGGCGCGGCCAGGGCCAATGAGAGCGCTAGGAACAGGAACAGAAGGAGCCTTTTCGAAGCGTTCAACATGGTAATATCCTCCTCGTCGTCGATTCGGTTGGATAGCCCTTGTTTGCGCCCGGGCTTGACACGCCCGCACATTACTCCGGTTGAAGTTCGGAGTGCAAGAGATGCCGTGCAGTCGTCACCCCAGGCTTGACCCGGGGTTCGGTTCCTGACAACCCCTTTGCTGACATGCACCTCGAAACCCTGCTGATCATCTTCGTCGCCCTCGGCGCCGGCGCTTTCTCGAAGGGGGCCACGGGGATGGGCCTGCCGCTCATCGCGGTACCGATCATGGCGGGTTTCCTGGGCGCCCAGCAAGCCGTCATCGTCATCACCATCCCCAACATGGTCAGCAACTTCTGGGTCATGTGGTCCTACCGCTCCAGGTTCCACACCGTGCCGGGACTCGTCTTCGCCACCATGGCGGGGGCCGTTGGGGTGGCCGGCGGCACCTGGTTCCTGGCCACCGCCAACGAGCGCATGCTGACCCTGGCGCTGGCGGTGTGCGTGGGCGCCTACCTGGTGCTGCTGGCCTTCCGCATCGAGATCCGTTTCAGCGGACGGTTGGGCCGTGTCCTTTCGCCGCTCATCGCCGCCCTGGCCGGCGTCTCCCAGGGCGCGGCCGGCATATCCAGCGCGGTGGTGGCCGCGTGGGTGCGCGCGTTCCAACTGGAGAAGGAGGCGTACATCTTCGCGGCGTCGACGATGTTCCTGGGCCTCACCACCATGCACTTCCTCTTCGTCCTGGCGGCCGGGCTGTTCGATCGGCAGCTCCTCGGTCAGGGAGTGCTAGCCCTCGTCCCCATCGCGCTGTTCCTGCCCTTGGGAATGCGGACAACCCGCTACATCAGCAAGGAGTGGTTCAACCGGGTCATCGTCACCCTCATCATCGTGATGGAGGCCAAGCTGATCTGGCAGGGTGTGGCGGGATAGTAGACACTCGGAAAACGCTGAAGGCGTCACCATCCAGTGCGATCCTGTCTCTGGCAAGGCGTGGCGAGATAGGTGACACTCGGAAAACGCCGCCGCGCGAGGGCTCAAAACGTCACTCGGGGCCTGCAACGTCACCCCGGGCCTCCACCGCGTCACCCCGGCCCTCCACCACGTCACCCCGGACTTGATCCGGGGTCCAGGGGCGGGGCGGGGAATCAGTCCGGCAGGTGCGCGGTTTCCGGCAAGCCGAGCATCAGGTTCAGGTTCTGGATGGCGACGCCGCTGGCGCCCTTGCCCAGGTTGTCGAGAAGGGCCACCAGCAGGGTGTGCCCCGAAGGGTGTGGCACCACATGCAGTTCCATGCAGTTGGTGTCGTTGCACGCCTGCGGGTCGAAGCTGCGCTCGTGGGCTTCGCGCGGGTCCGGATGATGGATGACCCTGACGAAGGACTCGCCGTCGTAGCGTTCCCGGAGACAGTCCAGGATGGCCGTGCTGTTGACGCCCATGGGCAGCACGCCGAGCGGAACCGGCACCTCGACCCGCATGCCGCAGCGAAACGCCCCCACGGCGGGCACGAACAGCGGTTCCAGGGTCAGCCCGCTATAGGCTATCATCTCCGGTATGTGCTTGTGCCGCGCCCCCAGGGCATAGGGCGCCTCGTAGGGCAGGGAACTCAAGCCCTGCTCGGGACTCTCCCATTTCTCGATCAGTCCTCGGCCACCGCCGGAATAGCCCGACAGGGCGTGGACCGAGACCGGGGTATCGTGGGGCACGAGTCCTTCGTCCACCAGCGGCCGTGTCAACAGGATGAAGGCAGAGGGGTAGCAGCCCGGGTTGGCCACGCAGGGAGCCTCGCGGATAGCATCCCGCTGCCCGGCGTCGAGCTCCGGCAAACCGTATGTCCATCCCTCGGCGACCCGGTGGGCGGTGCTGGCGTCGATCAGTCGCGTCCCGCATCCATCCGCCCACCGCGCTGCTTCGCGCGCCGCGTCGTCCGGCAGGCACAGCACCGTCAGATCCGCCGCTTCGATGGCCGCGCGCCGCGCTGCCGCGTCTTTGCGCCGGTCGTCGTCCAGCGTGGACAGCTCGATGTCCCGGCGTCCCGCGAGCCAGTCGCGTATGCGCAGGCCCGTGGTGCCCGCGTGGCCGTCTATGTGTACTCTCGGTGGCATGGATTCGTCTCGATTAGCGCCTTCAAAGGTTGAATCTAGCAAAAATCCTTCAACGTTTGCACAGCGCGGCACCTGGTCGAATGGAACCCCCTTTTGAGCTAGAGAGTACCGGCGATTCCGCGTCGCGCCGTGCGCAGTCAAGTAGTTGTCGGCAACAAGACGACCGAGATGCTTGTTCACGGCTTGGCGTGAGACGTTGAAATGGTCGGCGCAAATCTGCGCGATGTTTTCGGGGTGGGCACGGACCTGCCCAAGGATGTAGTCCCGAATCGCGCAGACCCTCTCTCGTGACGTGCTCGTAAACCGGCAAACCCCGGCTTTACGGCCTCCAACGGAATTGCTAATTTGCCTTCATTCCACGGCTCGTCTTTCCGTGAAGGGAAACGGGCATTTCTGATTGATTCAAGGAGGAATAGAATGGACGCCGATGCCAAGAAGACCGCACTTCGCATGATCCCCTACGGACTATACATCCTGACTGGTGAGGCCAAGGATGGCCGGGTGGCCGCGGCCACGGTGAACTGGGTGACGCAGGCGTCCTTCGCGCCCCCGCTGGTGGTGGTGGGCGTGAAGGCGGACTCGGGCGCGCACGACATCATCAAGGAATCCGGCAGCTTTGCCCTGAACGTGCTGGGCAAGGGGCAACAGGGCCAGGCCTTCACGTTCTTCAAGTCGCTGGAGCGGGAAGGGGATACCATCGGCGGCGAGGCGTTCTCCGCGGGCGCCACCGGCGCTCCGGTGCTCGCCAACGCGCCGGCCTTTGTCGAGTGCAAGCTCGTGGATACGGTGGAGAAGGGCGACCACTCCGTGTTCATCGGGGAAGTGGTGGAGGCCGGCGTGAGGGGCGAGATCTCCGGCCGTGCCGATGACGCCACGCTCCTGCTCAAGGACCTGGGCGACTCGGTCTTCTACGGCGGCTGATACACGGCGCTCGAAGCGCCGGGAGGATGCCGCGTGCTCCGTGCGCGGCACGCCATGACAACCTCAAGGCTCGTCGGCTGGTTGCAGGACATCGTGGGTGGCGACGGCGTGGTGTCGCACCCCACGGAGTTGAGCGTCTACGACTGCGATGGGTACACGCTGGAGAAGTCGGCGCCGGACATCGTGGTGCTGCCGCGTTCCACCGGGGAGGTGGCCGCGGTCCTCAAGCGGCTGCGGCGTGAAGGGGTGCCGTTCGTGCCGCGCGGCACCGGCACGGGACTGAGCGGCGGCTGTCTCCCCTTGGGGGCTCCGGTCATGGTGAGCCTGAGCCGCATGAACCGGATCCTGGAGCTGGATCCGGCCAACCGCCGCGCCGTGGTCCAAAGCGGCGTGATCAATGCATGGGTAAGCCGGGCGGCCAAGCCCCACGGCCTCCACTACGTTCCCGATCCCTCGAGCCAGATGGCCTGCTCCATCGGCGGCAACGTCGCGGAGAACTCGGGCGGCCCGCACACCCTCAAGTACGGCGTCACCACCAACCACGTGCTCGGGGTGACGCTGGTGCTTCCGGATGGTGAGGTCGTCCGTCTCGGCGGAATGACCGAAGATGCGCCGGGATACGATCTCCTGGGGGTCACCGTCGGCTCGGAGGGCACCTTCGGCATCGTCACCGAGGCGATTCTCAGGCTCCAGCCGGTGCCCCAGGCATGCAAGACCCTCCTGGCGGTGTTCGATTCCGTGGCGGACGGGAGCGCCGCGGTGTCCGCCATCATCGCCGGCGGCATCGTCCCGGCCGCCCTGGAGATGCTCGACCACTTGATCATCCAGGCGGTGGAGGACGCCTTCCATTTCGGCTTCCCTCGCCACGCCGGCGCGGTACTGATCGCCGAGCTTGACGGACTGGAGGCCGGCCTTGACGGAGCCGCCGGCAAGGTCAGGGAGGTCTGCGAAGCTAACCGCGCCACCGAGATACGGGTGGCCCGTGATGACCGCGAGCGCGAGGCGTTGTGGAAGTGCCGCAAGCGCGCCTTCGGCGCCCTGGGGCGCCTGGCGCCCAACTTCTGCTGCCAGGACGGCGTGGTGCCGCCGAACCGGTTGCCGGAGATCATGGAGCGTATCGCCGCCATTGGCAAAACCTACGACCTCCGCATCGGCAACGTGTTCCACGCGGGCGACGGCAACATCCATCCCATCCTGCTCTACGACGAGCGGGACCGGGACGAAACCGAACGGGTGGTGGCCGCCGGCCGCGAAATCCTGCGGGAGTGCGTGAGGCTCGGCGGCAGCCTGACCGGCGAGCACGGCATCGGGGTGGAGAAGGTGGCGTTGATGCCGTTGATCTTCACGCCGGACGACCTGCACACCATGGAAGAGGTGCGCGGCGTGTTCGACCCCGACGACTGCTGCAACCCCAACAAGATATTCCCGTCCGTGGAGCAGCAGGTCGAGGTCCGGGCGCCGCGGCGCCAAGCGGCGATGTAGGCCGCGCGGTCGGGCTGTTTCTTGTGGCCGCGGCGATCATGAAGTCCGCGGTTTCGGGAAGGCCGCCCGTCGAGCGTGAGGCGGGTCTCGACCCGGCGCGCCTCGGGACGATTGGTATGAGTCACACTTCTCCCCTCGATCCGGCACCGGACTGGGATGGTTTCGACGACGACCTGCGCGAGTCCCACGCGGCCGCCGGAACGCCGGCCGATTGCGGGCGGTTCACCATCGACGGAATCCGGCCGGTGCGGGTTCTCTTCCCCAGGTCGTCGGAGCAGGTGTGCCGTATTCTGGAAATCGCCTCCACACGCGGCGTCGCGCTGGTGCCGGCGGGCTTCGGCGCGCATCTGGGCTTGGGTGCGCCTCCGCGGCGGCCGTTTGCCATCCTCTCGCTGGTCTCCATCAACGCGTTGGTGGACCACCAGCCCGCCAACATGACCGTGACCGCCCAGGCGGGCATGAGCGTGAGCGAGCTTCAGGCCGCGGTGGCCGAGAGCGGCCAGTGGTTGCCCGTGGAGCCGCCTCTTCCCGCGGACACCAGCGTGGGCGGCCTGATCAGCGCCGACCTGAGCGGCCCGTCGCGCTTCTCCCAGGGAACCGTACGGGACCTGCTGATCGGCATCACCGTGGCGCGCGCCGACGGCACCCTCGCCAAGAGCGGCGGAAGGGTGGTGAAGAACGTCGCCGGCTATGACCTGGCCAAGCTCTACTGCGGCGCGTTGGGGACTCTGGGAGTCATCGTCGAGGCGACCTTCAAGTTGCGCGCGCTTCCCGCGACGGTGGCGATGGCGCGGGTGACCTGCCGTGACGTGGCGGAAGCCGGGAAACTGTTGGAGGGAATCCGGACCGCGCCGCTGGAACCCTTGTTGATCGAACTCCTGACGCCTGTCCCGGCCGGCGGCGGCGATTGCGTCATCATGCTCGGCTTCGGCGGTTCCGAAGAAGACGTGGCGGATCAGCGAAGGACCCTCACGGGATTGGCGCGCGGGAATACGATCGAGGAGTTGACGGGAGAGGACGCGGGCGCGGCCTTGGCCGAGTTGCGAGACGGCAACACGCGGGGCGAGGGCGTTCTGAAGCTGAAGGCAGCCCTCCTGCCCACTGATATGCAGGCGTTCGTGGCGGCGCTGGAGCATGCCAGCGCGAAACACGGGTTGACGATGGCGATGCAAGCGCACGCGGGCAACGGCATCGTGCGGGTTCGCGTGAACCGGCCGGAAGTGGGAAACATGAGGTATTCGGCGCGTGCCCTGGTGGAGGAACTGCGCGCCGCCGCGGCGGCCTTGGGTGGCACGCTGGTCGTGGAGCAGGCGGCTTCCGACGTCAAGCCGGAACTGGACATTTGGGGCGGCGAGATCGCGGCGCTGCCCCTGATGCGGCGTATCAAGGAGACCCTGGATCCCAAGGGAGTCCTGTCGCCGGGACGGTTTGTCGGGGGAATCTAGCTGCAGCGGCCCGTTCGCCTTACCTGCCGCCCGTTTCGGGAAACGGATGTCGTCAAGCAATGAGTTCACAACTCGCTGATTTCGAAAGCTCCGGAAACTGTATTCATTGCGGGCTCTGCATTGCGTCGTGCCCGACGTTTCTGGAGCTGGGGACCGAAATGGACTCGCCGCGGGGCCGCATCCAACTCATGCGCTCGCTCCGCGACGGGTCGGTGCCACTGGACGACACGAGCGTGCGGCACCTGGATCTGTGTCTCGGTTGCCGCGCGTGCGAGACCACGTGTCCCTCCGGCGTGCGCTATGGGAGCCTCATCGAAGGGGCGCGCGGGTTCATCGAATCCCGCCACCGGCGCTCCTGGTTGGAACGAATGAAGCGGGGGCTCCTGAACCGCGCCTTTCCCAATCCGACGATCATGAAGGCATTCGGCTGGACGGTGCGCTCGATGACACGGCTCGGGCTTCGGCGTCTGGCCGGGACAAAGCTTCTGCCGGCGTTCGTCCGCCGCTCACTGCGATACCTGCCCGAGCCGGAAGCGCCTTTCCGGTCCGTGAACCTTCCCGAAGTGACGGCGCCGGCCGGTCCGGTGCGGCACCGGGTGGGCCTGCTGGCCGGGTGCGTCATGCAGAGCCTGTTCGGCGACACGCATGCCAGCACGGTGCGGCTGCTGACGCAGCACGGGTGCGAGGTCCGGGTTCCGGCAGGTGCGGGATGCTGTGGCGCCTTGCCGTTGCACAACGGTGACCGGGAGCGGGGTCTGGCGCTGGCGCGCCGGACCATCGCCGCGTTCGATGCGCTGGATGTCGAAGCGGTGCTGACCAACGCGGCCGGTTGCGGTGCGGCCATGCGGGAGTACGGCGCGCATTTCAAGGACGATGCCACGTATCGCCCAGGGGCCGAACGTGTTGCCGCCAAGGTGCGCGATGTGGCAGAGTTCCTTCATGCGTTGCCCGACTTCGCGCCCACAAGGAACGTGAACATCAAGGTGGCTTATCATGACGCGTGCCACCTGCTGAACGGGCAGGGCGTGGAGGCGCAGCCGCGTGAGCTTCTCAAGAACATCCCCGGTATCGAGTGGATCGACCTCCACGAAGCGGATGTCTGTTGCGGCAGCGCGGGGACCTACAATCTCACGGAACCGGAGCTGGCCGGCAGACTGGCCGCACGGAAGGCCAGGAACGTGATGGCGACCGGGGCGGACGTGCTCGTGACCGGGAATCCGGGCTGCATCCTGCAGATCCGGGCCGCCCTGCGAGAGCAAGGATCTTCCATTCGCGTCGTGCATACCGCGGACTTCCTGGCGCAGGCTTATGTCAGCGGGCCGGCGGCGCGGGATTCAGCCGGCGCACCCGAAACGGAGTAACCCATGAGAGACGGTTTGCGCATACTCGACAGCGACATGCACGTGTTCGAGCCCCACGATCTCTACCTGACCTACATGAATCCCAAGTGGGGCGACCGAATTCCGCGCGGCGAGGTGCGGGGCAAACGCGAGGACAAGGGCCTGACACTGCACGGCATGACACGCTATGTGCTGGGCGATGGCACGCCGATCCGCCCTCCTGGAAAAGCCGTGCACTTCCACGAGCAGCGCCAGAAGGACGCCTACATCAAGCCGGCGAGCCAGAACTACAACAACTTCTCGCAGGTGGAAGCCATGGAGGTGGAAGGACTCGACGTTGCCGTGCAGTTTCGCACCGCGCCGTTGCACACCAACGAGGACTTCGAGCCCGACTACGCCAACGATCTGTGCAAGGCCTGGAACGACTGGATGTACGACTTCTGCGGCGCCGATAGATCGCGCCTCAAAGGCTCGGCGCTGATCACCTTGCACGACGTGGACCTCGCGGTGAAAGAAGCGCGCCGGGCGGTCAGGGAACTGGGGGCGATAGGGCTGTCGCTGTGCCCGGAACCCATCAACGGTCACCACATCCATGATCGGCACTTCGATCCGCTTTGGGCCGAGGCCATCGATCTGGACGTGCCCATCTGCTTCCATCCGCCGGCACGGCCCAACCAGATCCAGGTGGCCCGGCGCTTCGAGGGGCATCCCAACGAAGACCTGCTGGTGAACCCCCTGCGCAATCCGGTGGAGTTGATCCTGGCCGTCAGCGCCTTCTGCGCGGGCGGCGTGCTGGAGAAGTTCCCCAAGCTGCGCGTGGCTTTTCTCGAGGGCAACTGTAGCTGGCTCCCGTGGCTGATGTATCGCTTGGACGAGTACTGCGAGCTCCAGGGGGCGATGGCGGAGATCCCGTTGCGCAAGAAGCCCAGCGAATATTTCCGCGAGCAGTGCTTCATCTCCGCGGACGTGGACGAGGCACTGGTGGTGAGCGTCATCGACTACATGGGAGACGACAACATCGTCTTCTCCACGGACTACCCGCACATCGACTCGCGCTGGCCCGACGCCGTCTCCACCTTCCAGTCCATCCCCGGGCTCAAGAAGGAATCCCTGGAGAAGATCCTCTGGACCAACTGCGCGCGGCTGTACGGGTTGGATTAGGACAGGACATCCATGACAACGCGAAGTGCTGTTTGGGCTCCTCCCGCGGAGGTGTCGCGGGAGGCGTGTCTCGCCGACTCCATGGCGGTTCTGGCGATGCCGGACATCCCGCTCAAGGAGTACGAAGATCTGGTGCGCATCGAGGCGGTGGGGTTGGAGTGGGACATCGGCGCCCGGATCTACGAGCCGGAGGATCCCGCCAGGATCCTCGTGGGCGCGGACGGGAAGAAGGCGGGGGCCTACCTGCTGTCCGGCGGTGACGGCGACTTCAAGACCATGGCGCCGGTGGCGCGCCTTCTCGCCGGGAAGTTCGGCTTCAAGGTCGCCACCATGACCTATCCCGGCCGGCTCTGTCTGGACGATCCGTCGCGCAACTGGCCGGGAGACACGATCAATCCGGACGGGAGCATCCGCACCCCTATCTGGCTCACCGGCGAGCACATCACGCCGGACCAGTACGAAGTGGTGAAGGACAGCTCGCTGCGCGAACGCTACGGCACTCGCACCGTGCTCCATGCCAGGCCCGGCACGACCTTCTGGTATCGCCTCGCGGGCTGGCCCGCGGCCTTCGAGGAGGGCGGCAAGCAGGTCATGGCGCGGAACCTTCCGGACGGGGAATACTCCGTCTACGTGCACGGCCACTCCACCGGCGGCCCCTTCGTCTTCATGCTGTCCCAGCGGGTTCCCAACATCGCCGGCGTCATGGCGGTGGAGAACTCGTCCTTCGGCTACATCAACCAGGCCAAGCTGGCGGTGCAGGGTTCCCTTGGAGCCATCGGGGACTATGAAAAGCGGGTGACCGAGACCAGCCGGGTGGACCCGTTCTACGAACTGTACATCCGCACCTGGCGCGACAAGGCGCGCTACATCGGCCCGGAGAAACTCGGCCAGGACGGCCCCGTGGCGCTCATGCGCCTGCCGCTGGTGATCGAGGAAGTGATGGAGGCGTGGGAAGCGGCCCGGAATGAGCCCCAGTTCAAGTGCGAGTACGTCGTGAGCATGAATATCGAAGCCTCGCTGGAAGCCGGCGCGCGCGTCAGCGCCGAACGGCTGGGCCTTGATGAAAAAGGTACCGCCGGGCTGGTGCGGCATTATCTGGGCTACGGGCACGAGCTCCAGGGACCCGGCGTGAAGCCCGTGCCGCCGGTGCTCTTCTGCGTCACCAAGGACAGCCGCGATCATTCCGCCGATTCCTACCGGAGCCTGGTGATGCCCATGTTCGCGCGCATGGAGCCCGCCCCCAAGACCGCCCTGATGCATTTCCAGGCCGGCGTCCATTCCTACTGGACCCCGGAAACGGACCTGCCTCGCGGCGTGGCCCCGAGCGTCGCCAAGACCTGGCACGACGCCATTACCGGCGGGTACTTCCTTGCGGGGAGCGGACAGGGGGGCTGAGGAGCGTCGCCGCGGTCACGGCCGCGGCGCGCCGACCCCGGACGACCGGAGCATTCGCCCGTGACCACGCTGATTACCGGCGCCGGACTCGTGGGAACGTCCTTCGCGCAGTCTGCCGTGCGCAGGGAAGTCCCGCTGGTCTTCTATGATGCGCAACCCCAGGGCGACTTCCTCAAGCGAAAACTGCCCGGCGCGGACGTCGCATTCGTCCAGGGCGACATCCTCGATCTGCCGGCGCTGCTTCACACCATGGCGAAGCATCGGGTGGACACCGTGGTCCACACCGCCGGACTGATCGGCAACAAGGTCGCGGAGTCCCCCTACACGGGTGTCCGCATCAACGTCATGGGGACCATCAACGTCCTTGAGGCCGTCAGGTTGGCAGGTGTGCGGCGTCTGGTGCACATCAGCTCGCTGAGCGTCTACGACCAGCGCCGCAAGTGTCCCGCGCCGTTGCGTGAGGACTTTCCCCGGGGCAACGGCAGGCTCTACGACAACACCAAGGTGGCCAAGGAGTTGATGGTGGAGGCCTACCAGGGCCTCCACGGTTTCGAGGTGATCGCCCTGCGCCTGGCGAAGCTCTACGGGCTCGGCCGCTTCCGCGGCGGCTCCTCCGGCGGCCGCCTCATCCAGACCCTCGTGGAGTCCGCCCTGTGCGGTCAGGTCGCGCGCGTACCTCGACCCCTGACCACGGACTTCGAGTACGTTTACGCCAAGGACGTGGGCCGCGCGGTCGACATCGCCGCCACCATTCCTCTGCCTGCACAGACGCACTTCAACATCGGTAGCGGCGAGGTGCTGACCTTCGTGGCGTTGGTCGCCGCCATCAAGGGAGTCCTCCCGACCCTGGAAGTCGAGATCCTGCCCGGCCCGCCGCCCCCGCTACAGGTGAAGCAACCCATGGACCACGCTCTGGCCCGGAACGTGCTGGGATGGGAGCCGCAATACACCGTGGAAGAGGCGTTCAAGGACTTTGTGGCGGACCTGGAGTAGGTGGGCGGCGAACAGGCTCATTCCCCGAAGTCTTCCCGAAAGCGTTCGATTTGATGCATGCGTTCGTGCAGAACCGTGACGATACCGATGTCCCCGTTGCGTAGCGTCTTCCAGTAGATGAAATGTTTCTTGTGCCGGAAGACGTAGCCCTTCACTCCAAATTCGGCCGGGATCGGACGTGAACGAACACCACCCGTTCCGATCTGCTCGAATGCCTCGAACAGCCCGGTTATATAGCCCTCCGCCTGGTCCGCTCCCCAGTGCGCCAACGTATACCGGTAGATTTCGTCGATGCGGAAGGAGGCCGCTTCCTGTACGCGGACGGATGTCACGCGTCGGTCCGGGTCTTGTTCCTCGCGATGACCTCGGTCGCGGAAAGGGGACGGAAAGACTCATCCGGTGCCGCGAAGGCGAGAGTCAGTTCGGCCTTCAGCCGCTCAAACGCCTCGTGTTCCGCGCGTTCCTTGTCCCGCCTGATCAGATCGCGAACGTATTCGCTGATGTTTTCATAGGACCCGCTCTCGCCGACGTTCGCCGAAACGAAGTCACTGAGTGAGCCGCTCAGGCGGACGGTCATCGTGGTGGTACGTGGCATGCTATGGGCTCCCCTTGGATAGTGCGTGCAGTATACACAATATTGAATACGCGGCAAGTGATCGGGGCTTTTCTGCTGCCGCCCCACATTGACAGCCTGGAGGGAGGTGAACTAGAAACCTGTCAAGGTAGCTTCGCCTACCCACGGGGTTCATAACAGCGCGCCAACCCAGGTACGAAGACGGTCACAAGGAGCAGGAACATGGCCAGGAACGGATATAAGGTATTCGACAGCGACATGCATGTGTACGATGCTCAGAACCTGTACGAGAAGTACATGAACCCCAAGTGGGGCGACCGGATTCCCATCGGCAAGGCGCGCACCAAGCACGGGCGCATCGAGTTCAGCCTGGGCAATGGCAAGGTGATGCGGCCGCGGGAGAAGCTCCTGGAGCACGGCGAGGACAACGTGGCCGACCGCTACGGCTACGCGCTGGAGCATGGGTACGACGCGCCGTCGCAGGTGGTTGCCATGGACAACGAGGGGCTGGACGTGGCGGTGATGTTCCGCACCTCGCCGCTTCACTGCGACGACAGCTTCGAGCCGGAATACGCCAACGACCTGTGCCGGGCATGGAACGACTGGATCGCCGACTTCTGCAGCGAGCGGCCGGAGCGCATGAAGGGGTCGGGACTGCTGACGCTGCACGACGTGGACATGGCCGTGGACGAGGCCAGGAGATCGGTGACGGAGTTGGGCGTCGTAGGCCTGTCCGTGTGTCCCGAGCCCGTCAACGGCCGGCGCATCCACGACCGCTACTACGATCCCCTGTGGGCGGAGATCGACCGGCTGGGAGTGCCGCTGTGCTTCCATCCGCCCGCCAACCCCAAGCAGCAACAGGTGGCGCAGGAGTTTTACGGCCACCCCAATTCCAGCGTCATCGCCATGGCGTTGCGCAACCCCATAGAGCTGCAACTCGCGGTGTCGGCCTTCTGCGCGGGCGGTGTGCTGGAGAAGTTCCCGACAATGAAGGTGGCGTTCCTCGAAGGCAACTGCGCGTGGCTGCCGTGGTTGCTCTACCGTTTGGATGAGCGGGCGGAGCTTCACGGCGCCCTCACCGACGTACCGCTGTCGCGGAAGCCCAGCGAGTACTTCCTCGACCAGTGCTACATCTCGGTGGACGTGGACGAGTACCTTGTGACGGACGTCATCGGGCGGCTGGGCGACGACAACATCGTCATCTCCACCGACTATCCGCACATCGACGCGCACTACCCGCGCGCGGTGGAGGAGTTCATGGCGACGCCGGGCGTGAGCGAAGCCGCCATGAAGAAGATCCTGTGGGACAACTGCGCGAGGCTGTACGGCGTGAGCTAGCGGGCATACTCTCCCAACCCCGAATCGTCCGTGCTAGATTGCCGGCATGGCGACTCTGATCACGGGGAGCGGGCTCATCGGGGCCTCTTTTGGGGAGTTCGCGGCCGAGCGGGGCGAGCGGCTCGTCTTCGTGGACTTCCAGCCGCGGGACGACTACCTGAAGCAGAAGCTCGGCGGCGCGGATTACGTCTCCCTTCAGGGGGACGTGCTGGACCTCCCGGCTCTCGCGGGCATCATCAAGGCCCATGATGTCGATACGGTGCTGCACACGGCGGCCATCATCGCCGGCCGGGTGGCCCGGGAGGGTTACTGGGCCTTCAACGTCAACATTCAGGGCACCATCAACGTCGCGGAGGCGGCGCGGCTCGCGGGAGTCAGGCGGGTTGTGCACATCAGCACCCTCAGCGTGTACAACCGCGCGTTCGAGGGATCGGACCCCGTTCCCGAGACGCTCCAGCGGGGCGACAGCACGGCGTACGGCAACTCCAAGGCCGTGCAGGAGCTGGTGCTGGAGGCTTATCAGCGGCTCTACGGCTTCGAGCTGATGGTGGTGCGGCTGGCGCACGTGTTCGGACTGGGTCATTTCCTCGGCGGGGCCGAGAGCGGCGCCGTCACGCATACGCTGTTGACCCGCGGCCGGGAAGGCGGCGTGGCGACGATCCCGCGGCGCCAGGCGAGGCCCCTGGAGCGCATTTACGCCAAGGACGTGGGCCGGGCGGTGGATCTCGCCGCCACCGTGCCGGTGCCGCCGGTGAACGTGTTCAACATCGGCACCGGCCTGGTCACGACCTTCGAGGAGTTGGTGGAGGCGGCGAGGGCCCTCTATCCGGGCCTGGAGGTGGAAGTCGTCCCGGACGGCACGCCGCACGTGGGGCCGAAGCAGCGCCTGGATATCTCAAGGGCGAAGGAACACCTCGGCTGGGAACCCCGGTTCGACCTCGAGGCCGCGTTGCGCGACTACGTCAAGGACCTGGACGCGCTGGAGGCGTAGCGCCGTGCCGCGGACCCACGGCAGGAGGCCTGATCCGGTGTCCCTTCCGGTAAGGTCCGACGGCGCGGGCCATCGGGGGAAGGAGACGGACACATGAGCTCAGGACATGCATCGGAATCCGAGGCCGTACGTGCCCGCCTCGACCATCCGATCATCGACACCGACGGCCACACGGTCGAGTTGACGCCGCTCTACCTCGACTACCTGAAGGAGCTCGGCGGCGCCGACATGCCGCGGCGCTACGCCGAGGCCGTGAGCGCGCGTTCCAACAGTCGCTGGGCGTTCATGACCGAGGCGGAACGGCGCAGCGTCCGCGCCCACTGTCCGCCGTGGTGGGCGCGACCGGCGAGCAACACCCTGGACCGGGCCACCGCGTCGCTGCCGCGGCTCCTGCACGAGCGCATGGACCGGCTGGGCATCGATTACGCCGTGCTCTATCCCACCGAGGGCCTGGCCGGCCCGCCGCGGTTCGAGGACGAGGAGATCCGCCGCGTATCATGCAGGGCGCTCAACAAGTTCCACGCGGAGTTCTACGGCGAGTGCTCCGACCGCATGACCCCGGCCGCGGTGATTCCCACGCATACGCCGCAAGAGGCCATGGAGGACACCGAGTACGCCGTCAAGGAACTGGGCCTCAAGACCATCGTCATCTCCCACGTGGACCGTCCGGTGCCGCGGGTGGAGGAGGAGCGTCCCGATCTGGCGCCGTTCGCGCGCTACATCGATACCCTGGCGCTGGACAGCGACTACGACTACGATCCGTTCTGGCAGCGCTGCCTGGAGTTGGGCGTGGCGCCGACGTCCCACGCCAGCGGCCAGGGGTGGGGCAGCCGGCGCTCCGTATCCAACTACATGTACAACCACATCGGTCACTTCGCCTCGGCCGGTGAGGCCATGTGCAAAGCGATGTTTTTCGGCGGGGTTACCTATAGATTTCCGAAGCTAAACTTCGCATTTCTGGAGTGCGGCGTGGCTTGGGCCTGCAGCCTTTACAGCGACATCCTGGAGCACTGGGAGAAGCGCAACCGCGACGCCATCGCCGGGCTGGACCCCGAGAGCACCGACGTCGATCTCATGATGAAGCTGGTGGCGGAGTATTCCGGCATCGACAGCGAAGCCAAGCTCGAAGAGATCCGCGCTTCCCTCGGCCGCAAGCAGCGGCGCCCCGAGAACCTCGACGACTGGTCGCATTGCGGCATCGACAAGGCCGAGGACATCCGCGACCGCTTCGTGCCGCGCTTCTATTTCGGGTGCGAAGCGGACGACCGCATGATCGCCTGGGCCTTCAACGACAAGCTGAATCCCTTCGGCGCCCGGCTGGGCGCCATGATGAGCTCGGATATCGGCCACTGGGATGTCGCGGACATGACCGAGGTGGTGGCCGAGGCCCACGAACTGGTGGACCATGGGCACATCACCGACGAGGATTTCCGTGACTTCAGCTTCACCAACGCGGTGCGCTTCTACGCCGGCGTGAACCGGGATTTCTTTACCGGCACGGCGTGCGAGGACGCGGCCGCCCGGGTTTTGGCCGTGGATTGATTCCCGCGGGTAGGCGCGGCCCAAGGATTTGAACCGGAGACAGGGGAGAGGAACGCTCATGAAGGATGGATTGAAGGTGATGGACTCGGACATGCACGTGCGCGAGCCCAGGGACCTCTGGGAGAAGTACCTGGAGCCCGAGTGGCGCGACCGCGGACCCAAGATCCTCAGCACCACAGCCCGGAGCTCGGCCATGGTCATGCTCGACGGCCAGATACTCAAGGGTTATCCGCCCAGCTACCGCGGCGGCATCTTCGACGCCACCCGCATCGACGCCGAGATCGCCGATGCCCGCGCGCGGGGTTTCGACGGGGTGTCCCAGCTCGACGCCATGGAAAAAGAGGGCCTCGACCTTGCGATCATGTATCCGTCCATCGGCCTCGGCGTCATGATGCGCGACGACATGGACCCCAAGCTGGGGGCCGCGGTGGCCCGGGCCTACAACAACTGGCTCCACGACTTTTGCCAGACCGATCCCGAGCGGATGAAGGGCTCGGCCATGATCTCGCTCCACGACGTCACCGAGGCGGCCAAGGAGGCCAGAAGGGCGGCGGAGGAACTGGGCTTCGTGTCCGTGTTCGCCCGGCCCGAGCCGCTCCGCTCGCTGCCGTGGCATTCCCGCTACTACGATGTCCTGTGGTCCACCCTGGAGGAGCTGGGCATCCCCATCGGCTTTCATTCCGCCGCCTCCGCCGGCGAGGTCCGGCAGATGGGCGACGTGTTCGGCGATGACCTCCTGCTGCGCCACATCTGCGAGCACCCGATGTCCAACATGATGGCCATGGTCGACATCATCGGCGGCGGCGTGCTGGAACGTCACCCCAAGCTCAAGGTGGCCTTCCTCGAATGCTACTGCGGCTGGGTCTCCTTCATGCTCCACCGCATGGACGGCGCCATGGACAAGGCACGCCACCCCAACGTCTCGGAGCTCAAGCCCAGCGAGTTCTTCAAACGCCAGTGCTGGATTTCCACCGAGTCCGAGAAGGAGCTCCCCATGATCACCGAGCTCATCGGTGACGACAACATCGTCTACTCCACGGACTACCCCCACGGAGACTCGGACTTCCCCCACGCCGTGGAAGAGTTCCTGGAGGTCGCAGGCGTCTCCAAGGAGACGAAGCGGAAGATCCTCTGGGACAACTGCGCGCGGCTTTATGATCTGTGAACAGAAGGGGTGGGTTTTGGCATTCTCCCTTACTCTCCTCAACCTGTTTTCTTTTTTCGCTGGTCTTCGTACGCCGCCTTGGCCGCGGCGACGGCTTCCATCGCCGCGGCGCGGAACTCCGGCTGCCGCCTGGCGGCCTCGTCGTAGCTGGTTTGTCTGCCGTCGAACTGGCCCTGAAAATGCGGGACCACGTGGCGGGCGAACAGTTCGTAGCTCCGGTTGGTGGCGGCCCAGTCGGCCCAGTCGTGGCACATGAACAGCACCACGCCGAAGCCGCCGGTGCCGGCTTGCATGCGCTCGATCTCGCGGATGGCGTCGTCGGGCGTGCCGATGATGGCGCGGCCGGACTCGACGATGAATGTGCGCGTGTCGGTGACTTCCTTGGGAACGGTCTGGTTGGGCAGCACGTCGCGGGCGTAGCCGCCCCAGGCGTCGATGCCGAAGCGCACGTCCTCCATGGCCTGCGCGCGCGTGTCGGCGATGTGCATCTGCACGGCGATGCGGAATTTCGCGCGGTCGGCCGCGCGGCCCTCGGCGGCCGCGGCCTCTTCGTAGATACCCCAGTTGTGCGCGTAGGCGGCCAGCGCCTCGTCGGAGTGTCCGCCCAGGGACAGCAGGCCCAAGCCGTGGCGACCGGCCAGCGATGCGCCCGCGGGGGATCGGATGGTGGTCACCGCCATCTCCATCCGCGGCCGGGTGAACGAGGCGTGCTGCAGCTTGGCGTTGTCGAGGGTGAACCAGTCGGCCTTGGCGCTGACGCGCTCGCCCTCCAGGAGCGGTATGATCACGTCCAGTGCCTCGTTCATCATGCGCCGCGTGCGGCGCGGGTCGACGCCCATCTGTGTGGCGTCCGAGGGCAGGGCGCCCGGTCCGACTCCGAACATGGCGCGCCCGCGGGTCATGTGGTCGAGTTGGACCATGGCGTCGGCGACCATGAAGGGATGGACGTAGGGCAAAGACTTCACGCCCGTGCCGAGGCGGATGCGGCGGGTCTCCCGGGCCGCGGCCGCAATGAAGATCTCGGGCGCGGCGATGGTCTCGAATCCGCCCGAGTGGTGCTCGCCGATCCACGCCTCGTCGTAGCCGAGGCGGTCCAGCAGCATGATCAGTTCGAGGTCGCGCTCGAACAGAAGGGTAGGGTTCTCGTTCAGCGCATGGAAGGGCGCCAGGAAAACCCCGAATCGCAGCATGGTATCGGACACGCGGGGGTGCCTCCCTTCCTCGTCGGGTTTCGGTGTCGCGGAAACCTACGCGTCGATGCCGTAGAAGTTCACGCAGTTGTCCCACAGGATCTTGCGCGCGTGCTCCACCGGCAGTTCCTGCTGCAAAAAGGAGTCCACCGCGTGGGGAAACTCCGAATCGCTATGGGGATAGTCGGACGAAAAGACGATGTTGTCGTCGCCCATCAACTGGATGACCGAGCCCACCTCGCGCTCCTCGCCCTCGCAGCCGACCACGCACTGGCGCTTGAAGTACTCGCTGGGCTTCATGGTGAGCATGGGGGCATCCGCGGCGCCCAACTGGCTCCAGTGGGTGTCCATGCGGCTCAGCCACGACGGCGTCCAGCCGCAGTTGCACTCCAGGAAGGCCACCTTGAGCTCGGGAAAGCGCTCCAGCACCCCGCCGACGATGATGTCCACCATGGTCACCATCTGGCCGGTGACGTGGCTGCAGATGTGGCGCATGAGGCGGTTGTTCTGGCCGAAGCGCTCGATGTGCGGGTAGTAGCCGGAGTTGGTGCACTCGTGGAATCCCACGGGCATTCCCAGCGCCTCCAGCTCCGCCCACAGCGGTTCCCAGTAGAGCCCGAACCAGGTGTCCCCGGGAAGCGGCGTGGCCCGCATGAACGCCGTCACGAACCCGAGGTCGTTGGCCGCGCGCCGGGCCTCCCGCACCGCCAGCGAAACGTCATGGGGCGGCAGCATGGCGGCGCCCTTGAGGCGCGCCGGGTCTTGCTGGCAGAAGTCGTAGAGCCAGTTGTTGTAGGCGCGGCAGATGGCCTCCGCCAGCAGCGGGTCCATGTCCGGCACGGTCATGATGTGCAGGCACGCGGTGGGGAACAGCACGGCCACGTCCAGCCCCTCGATGTCCATGGCCTCGAGCTGGGACTTGGCGTTGAAGCCCTGGTCGCGGGCGAAGCCGATGACGTCCTCGCGCGTGGAGGCGCGGCGCTTGCCGATCATGCGCGCGTCATTGGCCAGCGACGGGCTCTTGGCCCGGGGCTCCTTGCCGTCCAGCAGCAGCAGATTGAAATCGCCGCGGCTGGGGACGTTCACGACGCGTGGCGCATGCTGCTTGAAGGGTGCGTCGACGTAGTTCTCCCAGAGGTCCGGCGGCTCCATGATGTGCATGTCGGAATCGATGATCTTGAGTCCGTTCTTCATCGGATCTCCCTTCCAGGGCGCTGGCGCCACTCATCCCGAATACCGTTGGCGTTCCCGCGAGTCAAGGCGGCTTTGACTCGCATGCCGCGAGGTTTCTATAAAGGAACCTCGTCGTGCTTCCCGCGGGAACCGCACGGAGGAAACAGGCGAAGGAGGACCCAATTCATGGCGCAAGCCCTCGACGGCATCAGGATTCTCGATCTCAGCAACTACATCGCCGGCCCGTTCGCCGCCATGCTGCTGGCGGACATGGGGGCGGCGGTGGTGAGAGTAGAGAACACGAACGGCGGCGACCCCTTTCGGAAGTGGAGCGGCGAGCCGCGCATGTACAGTCCGCTGTTCCGCAGCTACAACCGCAACAAGCGCGCCATGACGCTCAACCTGCGCCATGCCGAAGGCAAGGAGATCTTCCTTCGCATGGTGGAGGACGCCGACATCGTCATCGAGAACTATCGGCCAGGCGTGATGGAGCGGCTGGAGCTCGGCTACGAGCGTCTGAGCAAACTGAATCCGCGCCTCATCTACTGCGGCATTTCCGCGTTCGGTCAGACCGGGCCTTACCGCGAGAAGCCGGGGTTCGACACCCTTGGGCAGTGTTTGAGCGGCCTGCTGAGCCAGATCATCGACCCGCAACAGCCGCAGCCGCCGGGCCTCGCCTTCTCGGACCATCTCGGCGGCCTGTTCGCCTGTTACGGCATTCTCACCGCCTTGATGGCCCGGGAGAAGACCGGCAGGGGCCAGAAGGTGGAAACCTCGCTCATGGAGGCATCCATGGCGTTCATCGGCCGCAGCATCACCCAGTACTTCGCTACGGGAGACATCCCCAACGTGGAAAGCCGGGGACGTTCAGCCGGCGTGTACGCGCTGCTGGCCGGGGACGGCCTGCCGTTCGTCGTCCACCTCTCGCACCTCAACAAGTTCTTTGTCGGCCTCACCCACGCCATCGAGCGTCCCGAGCTTGCGGACGACCCCCGCTTCCGCGAGCACCAGGACCGTCTCGCCAACTACGATGACCTCAAGGCGCTGTTGCAGGAGACCGTCGGCGCCAAGCCCCGGGCGCACTGGCTGGAGGCGCTGACCCGCAACGACGTGGCCAACGCGCCCATCAACCGCCTCGACGAGGTGTTCAACGACCCCCAGGTGCAGCACCTCGACCGCATCATGGAATTGCGGCATCCCAAGCACGGCACCATGCACACGGTGCGGAGCGGGGTCAACCTGAGCGAGACGCCCGCGAACGAGGCGGGGCTTCCGCCCGAGTTGGGCGAGCACAACACGGAGGTCCTGCGAGAGCTGGGATTCGACGAGAAGGACATCGCACGCTTGGCGGAAGCAGGGACGATATAGCAGGAGGACCGGAGTCCTCCCCGACCAGCGTCGCGGCCCTTGAACCGGAAAGCGTTTTGGGCGCATACCGGAACGGTACCAAGACTCAGCAAAGGAGCTCCACCCATGGCACGGGACGGTTTCAGGATTCTGGATTGCGACATGCACGTGTTCGAGCCGCACGATCTCTACCTCAGGCACATGGACACCAAATGGGGTGACCGGATTCCGCGGGGGAAGCCACGGACAACCCACGGACAGATCAAGTTCACGTACGGCGACGGCACGCCGGTGCGGCTCTCGGGTGTCTCCGCGCGTCCCAACGTGACGCCAGGCGAGGACAAGGTGGCGCATCGTTACACCAAGCCCCTGGCCCGGGACTACGACGCGGTTTCACAGGTCGAGGCCATGGACGACGAAGGGCTGGACGTGGCGGTGCTGTTCCGTACGTTTCCACTTCATACGGACGATACGCTGGAGCCGGAGTTCGCCAACGCGCTGTGCCGCGCATGGAACGACTGGTGCGCGGACTTCTGCAAGGAGAGCCCGGAAAGACTCAAGGCCTCGGCGCTGATCACGCTCCATGACGTGGACCTGGCGGTGGACGAGGCCCGCCGTGCGGTGACCGAGTTGGGAGCCGTGGGACTTTGCCTGGTGCCCGAACCGGCCAACGGCCGGCACATCCACGAGTATTACTTCGACCCGCTGTGGCGCGAGGCGGAGCGTCTCGACGTTCCCATCTGCTTTCACCCCGCGGCCGCGCCGCGCATGGATCAGGTGGCGCAGCGCTTCAACGGTCTCCCCAACGAGGGACTCCTGGTCAACTCGTATCGCAATCCCGTGGAACTGATGCTGGCCGTGGGGAGTTTTTGCGGCGGCGGCGTGCTGGAGCGGTTCCCGCGCCTCAAGGTGGCGTTCCTCGAGGGCAACTGCGGTTGGCTGCCGTGGGTGTTGTACCGGCTTGACGAACGTTGGGAGTTGCGCCAGCACCTGTGCGACGAACCGTTGTCGATGAATCCGAGCGACTACTTCATTCGTCAATGCGTGGTCGCCACCGACGTGGAAGAGGACCTGGTGGCCGACGTGGTGGAGCGGCTCGGGGACGACAATATCGTCATCTCAACGGACTATCCCCACGCCGACTCACGCTGGCCGGAAGCGGTGGAGAGCTTCCTCAAGATCGATGGACTCCGCGAAGCCTCGAAGCGCAAGATCTTCTGGGACAACAGCGCGAGACTCTACGGCATGCCATGACGACACCCCCGAGGTCGCCGAGGCGATCCCGGACACAGGGAGCGGAGTGAAACGACAAGGGGGGCGGGTTTCAAACCCGCCTGTCAATTGACGACACGTAAACTCAGGGATGCGCTTACGACGCCAATAGTGTCGTTATTTCCATAGGTTAACCCAAACATCCAGCGCCAGACCCTGCCCCTGCTTCCACTCCCGTGCGCTCCGAGTTCTTTTCTGGTGTTGACTTTAGGGTTGACTCTTGTGCGGTCCAATTCTAGAATACCCCGTATACCCCGTATACCCCGGTACCTCGATACCTCGATAACCCCGGTTCTCGTTCATGCCCGGAGAAAACCCCATGAAACAATCTGCAAAACTCACCGCCAGGGTCAAGCTCACCCTGACAAAGCGCAACGTAGATGCTCTCGAGCCCCAGGAGAAGCCCTGGATCGCCTGGGACGACAGGCTAACCGGATTCGGTGTGCGCGTGCATCCCTCGGGCGCCAAATCTTACGTTGTAAACTACCGCGCCGGCAACGGCGGGCGCAAGGCTCCCAACAAGCGGGTGGTGGTGGGTCGCGCCGGGCGGGTTACCCCGGACCAGGCAAGGCGGCGGGCGCAGGAGGTTCTTGGGCGTGTGGCCGCGGGGGAGGACCCGGCTGGGGAGCGGGCGGAGGCGCGGGGGCTGCCGAGGCTCGCAGAGGCGTGCGAGGAATACATGGGGTCCGGCCACGGCTGGGCTGAGAGCACCGGGCGGGGCTACCGGCGGTATGCGGCGCTGTATCTCGGCGACTGGCTCTCCCGCCCTCTCGATTCCATCACCCGCCGTGACGTGGAGGGGCGGTTCCGGCTTCTCACCGAGCGGCACGGAGAGATGCCCGCCAACCAGTGCCTGTCGTTCCTGCGCTCAGTGTACCGGAGACCGTGCGTGGACTACGAGGGTCTGCGGAACCCGGTGGAGCAGTGGCTTGCAGCCGGGGGACGCTACCACCGGAAGACACGGAAGCGGATATCGTCGCCGGCCGAGGTGTTGCCGTGCTGGCGGAAGGGGATGAAGGCGGCCGTGAAGAACCCCCTGCACCTGGACGCGTTCCTGTTCGGCCTCTACACGGGGATGAGGCGGGGAGAGATCCTGGCGCTCCGGTGGGAGGACGTGGACCTGGTCAAGGGTCTCCTCCGGGTGGAGGAGACCAAGACGGGCGTTCCGCTGGAGCTGCCGGTGACG
>MKWU01002388.1_pt1 | contig 28392 bp, 24 predicted proteins | sample 809101 | NCBI WGS metagenome assembly MKWU01 (sample SAMN05860141, study PRJNA318959) | sponge metagenome | host: Aplysina aerophoba | place: Slovenia: Piran, Adriatic Sea, Gulf of Piran | collected 2013-05-07 | reverse complement strand
ACTCGACGACGCCCGAGGCGTTCTTCCGCCGCCTAGTCCACCAGGGCGCGCTTCACGAAGGCGCGGATGGCCGCTTCCACTGCCCGATTCCAAGCTTCCGCAGCTTTCTGATCGAGGAAGGGAAGAAAGCTCTCGGCTTCGACCCGCTTAGCATTCGCCCGCCCGAGTCGAAAGATCCGGACGATTCGCCCTCGCCGTTCTAATTGCGGAACGCCGAGTGCCGCGAACAGGCGAACCGCAAGATTAATTTCATGGTCTCGGCGGCGCTTGTTCCAGGCGAGGCTATCGCCCGGATTTCCACGGCTTGTCCCCGGGAAGAGGATGACGCGAGTCCGGGCGGATGTCTCCGCCGCGCTCCACCCGATCCACTCGTCCCTGCATGGCAGCGTCCGTGCCGCCGCCACGAACGGAGCCTTCCCTTCCGCCCCGCGCCCCCGTTTGCCGTTCCGGACCCCGCCGAGATACACGTCGTCCACCTGAACCAGGCCCGCGAGCGGCTTCTTGTCCTCGCGCTCAATCATCGGCCTGCATGATCTTGTGCTTCATGCGCCAGACCGCGTTGCAGGACACGCCAATCTTGCGCATGAGATCCATCGCCGAAATGCCCGTCTTGCCCTGCGTTATCAGGAAAATGGCCTGGAACCAGGTCGCGAGAGGAAGCTTCGTGTGCTCGAACAGCGTTCCGGCGCATTTCTCCTCCGTGCCGAAGTCCTCCAGGAACATTGTGATGCTCATTCCCTTCTGAAACTGGACCAGGTTTCTCTTCGCCATGGATTCTCCCGGAGAGCTTGTTCCGCACTCCTTTTTATACTCTTAATGTTTCCGTATAAAAAGTTGTGTTCGCTAAAAATTCACTTAAGCAGGGTGGTAATCAGGTATCTTTTTTGCAAACATCCGTAAGCCCGCCAACCTTAAAAAGAGAATTGATTTGGCGTGCACGCATATTGTTTTCATTGTGGATCAGATGTTCAAATATATCTTGGTTGATGTCACCTTCGACGAACGAGCAAAGCGCATTAATTTTTAGTCGTGCTTGTCTAGCAGATATAGTCAGTGCTTCTTTCTTGGTTTGCGCGGACGGAATATGTTTTGCAACTTGATCAAAGGTTCGCCGCCACGCAGTTTCTAAAAGAGCATCTGGAAGGTCAGAAACACACCGAGATTCGGATACAACCCGTCTGGCGAACTGTCTTGCCATTTCTCGGACAAATTCTTCAAATTCAGCTGCTAGAAGCAGAGTAGCTGCGTGAATCGAAGCCACCCGTGCTTTTGGCGACGACTGAATCGTCTGCCCCGCTCCGACAATTTCCTCAAGCGGCACAAGCCCGCTCTCAAACTCATCGACGATTACCGAAAAGTCGGTGCTCATGACTCTACTCCGGCAACAATACCTCTTGCAGCAAATCGATCCGTCCTTTGACGGAGTCTGCGGTATTGCGGCGTCCAACTATGAGCTCGTAGCTTGCATCATTTTCTATGGCTTCTTCAAGTCTCGCAAATACGCCAGCTTTGTTGTCTTGGATTCCGGCCCTCCTGTCCCAAACACGGTCAAGAGCAACCATTGAAGCATCATAGAGTGCAGCGGAGACCTTTTCTCGCTCGTCAGTCTTGGAAACGATCTTGAATGGCTGACTGTCGAAAAGATCATATAGGAACTGAAAGCGGTCTCGGTAGTCAGTTGCCAAGCGTTCCGCTTGCTCTTCGGAGAATTTCGTCTCCATTGTACGATCCAGCATGGCCTTCATCGACCCTCGAATATTTCTGGGATCACGAAGAGCGAAAAAGCGAAGAACTAGCTCGCAATCGCGCATCGAAGCGTAAAGGCAGTTCTTCTGCCTCCCTGGGATCTCGTAGTAGTCCTCTTCATCGTCCTCAGTGTATGGTGGAATGCCGAATGTCGAGGTGAAGGGCTCAAACCTACTCAGTTGCAAGATGCATTTGTTGAGGTTGCCTGGATTCAACGCACTGCGAATTTCTTGTGCGTTTAGCTGTCGTCCACCAGTATTGAGACGATTGAAAACCAAGCGACGAATGTCAGTGACGCTCAACTTCTCTCCCGAAGGGCGCGAAGGGAGCTCAGACTCACTCTCCATAAGTAATACAATAGCGGAGAGCGAAGCTCGGTCCAAAGTCCGTTTCACGCGAGGCGGGCATTTATTATATCTCAGGCCATTAAGCGGCTTCAGCACCCGAAGGCCGCTGAGAGCAAAGTCACCGTCGAAGAATTCACGAATTGTATTCAAGCGTTGTTGCCCATCCACGACCTCATATCGGGCAGCATCCGCTTCGTAAAAAAAAACGGGAGGGATTGGGATATTTAGCAAGAATGATTCGACTAATTTAGATTTTTGAAAATTTGTCCACCTTAAACGACGTTGGTACTCGGGACGAAGATTTATCGCTTCCCGCTTCACGATCAAGTCGCGGATTTGATGGAGGAACAAATTGTTTGTTTGATAAACGATCCGAAAGGAATTCCGTGCGAGGAATTCGTCGGGGTCCTGCACGAGTTCGGCAGCCGTCACTACCGGAGTTTCTTCTTCACCAAATTCTATGTCGATATCCATGTCGCTCACCCTAGCTGAACGGAGTTGTTCCTAAGAGTTTAGTGACGGCGTGATCAGGCGGTAGCCCGAATTTGCTTGACGCCGTCCCTGAACTCAACTTCCTTTTATGGCGCGTCGTGCCATCATCCTTGATTAATATGCCTGAGAATCTGCAACTTCTGGCGGTCCTCGAAATTGCCGCCAGGCCAACGCAAGTTGAAGCTCTTGAACCTTTCCCGGAGTTCCATCAAGTCGATGGTGCGTGAACCCCTTGGTTGTAGTCGACACAACCGTTTCCGTTTGGCAGGGGATTAAATCGTGAAGCCAGAACTTCCATCGGATCAGCGTTCGGAACCGAACTGAGCAGGCACTCTTCTATCCTGACGGAGTGTTTGAGGCAGTTACAGAAAATTCGGGCGCTGCTCTGCACCAAATGGCGAAATTCTTGCTTGACGTGGCGGAATTGGACGGACACGCCGCAGATAAAGATAAGCGGCGGCGGCGGCGGCCTGCCAGGGACAGGCGCCGGCCGAGCGGGAGAAAACTTGGAAAGAGCCTGTCCGGGCGAAGGCTAACGCGGACGGCGTGAATCCTGTCGCCGACGCCCAGCCTGGAAGGCGGCGCCGCTTCAAGGCCCCTGCGAGGGCTGCCGGCAATGTACAGCCGGGCATCCGTACGCTCACCGCTAGGCGAGAGGGTTCCATCCCTCTAGGCGCTCGCCGCTTTTTCGCGGGCGACGTAAAGGCGGCGGCGCGAACCGCTGAATTGCAGTCCGCGCCGCCGCGAAACCTCAAGCCGTCCAATCGAACCGGATCAGGAGCGGCCCTTCCAGGGCACTAGGAACCGCTCGGCGCGCCGCATCAGAATGTCGATGCCGTAGCCGATGATGCCGATCAGGATGATGCCCATGATCACAATGTCCGTAAGCTGGAACTTCGAGGCGGCGACGATCATCTGACCCGCGCCCTTCTCGGCGGCGACCAGTTCAGCCGCGACGACCGTTCCCCAGCAGACCCCCATGGCCACCCGCGCGCCCGTGAATATCTCGGGCAGGGAGTTCGGAACGATGACGTGCCGCATAATCTGCCACTTGGAAGCCCCGAGCGAATACGCGGCGTGGATCTTGGTGATGTTGACGCCCGACACCCCTGCCCTCGACGCGATCGTCATGATCCATAGGGCGGCTAGGAATAGGAGTATGATCTTCCCGGTCTCGTCGATCCCAAACCAGATGATGACGAGAGGAATCAATGCTAGCGGTGGAACCGGCCGCATGAACTCGACTATCGGATCGAACCAGCCGCGGAAAAAGTTGGAAAGGCCCATGGCGTAGCCGAGCGGAATGCCGACCAGCGATCCGAGCGCGAAACCCGCGATAACGCGGATCAGCGACCATCCCAGGTGCTCGATCAGCGTGAAGTTCCGGTACCCGTCGGACGCGATTTCGACCAGCCTGCTCCAGACGTCTTCCGGCGCGGGCAGCCAGATCTTCTCCATCTGCCAGCCCTTCTCCGGCTCGAAGCTCAAGGTGCCCTTGGCCGTCATCGAAACCGTTCCGTCGTCCACGGCCACGGACTCGCCGGGGGCTATCGACTGACCGTTGACCTGAACGACCTCGTAGCCGTCCTCCCGGCCGCCTTCGTCGTTTCGGCGGACCCTGACCAGGCCGCTTCGCCAGGCGGCAACCTTGGCGGAATCGTTCTTGGCGAATCCCTCGTCGCCGCCGGCCAATTCCGGCGCCTCGACATCCTCGCCTACGACGTGAACGCGAATGGCGACATCCGCCCGGTCGCGCTGCCCGTCGGGATTGCGGGCCGTATAGGTGAACGAGGTATCGCCGATGAAAGGCCCGGGAACGTGAATCGGCGCGATGGCCGAGCCGGTGAACGCTCCCCAGATCAGAAATATCCCGAGAACCGAAATCACCGTCGCCGCCCGATCCGGCGACACCGCGCTTTCGTCGCCGAAGGTAACTGTTTTCAGGGACGTGAAGTCCTTTCTCGCCGTCATTAACCTCGAGACGAGGCGAACCGCGATAAACGCGATTACGAATATGGATGCGTAGATGAGTGCAATAATCATTGTTCTGTTTCCGCCCGGCCCATGATTTCCTCCTCCATGTCCCAGATCATCGTCAGGATTTCCTCCCGGGTTTCGGAATAGCCGTCCATCTTCTTGACTTCGCGAAGGTCGGCGCCAACGCCCATGTCCGCGAACGGCAGGCGATATTCCTTGTGAATCCTTCCCGGCCTCGGCGCCATGACCAGCAGGCGCTCGCCAAGCAGAAGAGCCTCTTCGACCGAATGGGTGATAAGGATTATCGTCTTGCCCGTCTCCTTCCATAATTTGAGAACGAGTCCCTGCATTTTTTCGCGCGTCAGCGCATCGAGGGCGCCCAGCGGCTCGTCCATGAGTATGACGTCCGGATCGTTGGCGAGGCAGCGGGCGAGCGCAACGCGCTGCTGCATGCCCCCGGACAGCTCGTAGACGGCCTTGTCCTTGAAATCCTGAAGGCCGACCGTTTCAAGCAAGTGGTCGACGATTCCGGCGCTTTCCGATTTCGCCATTTTCTTCATGCTCGGTCCGAACGCGACATTGTCGCGCACGTTCATCCATTCGAACAGCGCGCCCTGCTGAAAGACCATGCCGCGCTCGGAAGCCGGTCCCGAAACGGCGGATCCGTTCAGTTCCACTTTTCCGGCCGTGGGGGCCAGAAACCCGGCGATTATGTTTAAGAAAGTCGTCTTGCCGCATCCCGATGGCCCGAGAACGGACATGAGTTCGCCGCTAGCGATATTGAGAGAGACGTTCTGGAGAGCCTGCACGTGGCTCCCGTTCGGAAGTTCGAATCTCATTGAGACGTCGTCTATTACAAGACCATCCATAGTATTCCATCCTTGGCGAAGGGATAATTTTGCGCGGCGGCGCTTGCAAGCAACAGCCGCCGCGACGTTCGATAATCAGCGCAGGATCTATTGAGCGGCGCTCATGAGCCCCGATGCGTTGACGGCGCCTTCGTAGGTTTCGCGCGAAGACGGAATTTCGTTGTTCGCGACGAAGAAGTCCGCAACTTCCTTCAGGAAATTCTGCGTTCCGCCGCCCAGCCATTTTTCCGACAGCTGCTCTTCGATGGACGGGAATACGAAAGTCGAGATGGTTGCGGATGCCGACTCTTCCGACATGCCCGCGTCCTGCGCGATCACGGGGAGCATTTCCGCGGTGTTCTCGCCGGAATTCCACATGGCGTTGGCTTCGGCGGTAACGGCTAGAAACGCTGCAACCAAATCAGGCTCCGCGGCCACGAATTCTGCAGGCGACGACGTTACGTCGAATACTTGGATGCCGAGTTCTTCCTTGTCGGCTCCGGTCAGAAGGACGTTTCCGTGCTCGACCATGCGGCGAAGAGCTCCGCCCCATCCGCAAGCCATGTCGAGAGAGCCTTGCGCCAGCGCCGCTGCGCTGTCGGCGGGAGCCATGTCGACGACTTCAAGCGAAGCCACGTCGACGCCGAAATGCTCCATCTGCTTGAGGAAGCCGTAATGGGCGGCGGTGCCGATGGGCACGCCTACTTTCATGCCGGCGAGTTCGTCGGCGGATTCCGCATCGATCTCGTGCCGGGTCGCGACGACGCAGTTGTCGTTGTCCGAATACGAAACCGCCACGTCGATGATCTGAAGGTCCTGGCCAGCCGAAGTTGCGACAACGAAAGGCGGAATGCCTTGGCTGACGGCGATATGAACGTCGCCCGACGCCATGGCCGCCGACATCGCGGTTCCGGTGTCGAACGCGCGCCAATTCACGGTAATTCCGAGAGCTTCGTCATACGTTCCGTTGACTTTGGCGTATTCGAAAGGCATCGGCCATTCAAGGAAATACGCTACGGTGATTTCATCCATTGCGTTTGCCGCGGCACCGCCAAGCATTGCCGCGACGCCGCTGGCGGCCGCGGCCAAATTACGAATTAATTTCATTGCTGTCTCCAAGTTGTAGTTCCGCGCACGAACTCGCACTAAGTCCGGCCCGAAATTCGGACCGGCCCCAATACTCATGCGCAAAAGTGCGCATATCACAAAGATATTATTATTAAAACAGAATTCGGCGCACGGCTCTAGCGCCGTTCGGCAAAGGGCGTACGGATCAAAAATCATGCAAATGGCGCGATGGCGATTCGATGCGGCAAGCGGAGCGACCGAATCCTAGACCATTTCCAAGGAGATCGGCGGCTTGATCACGAAATCCGATCCGTATTTTCGGCGGATTTCGATCACCTGCAAACGATGGATGGCAGTCTCTTGATCGCAGCGCTGAAGTTGTCGCTGTCATTTTCGGTCCAAAGCCGCCTATTCCATCTTTTCGGCGCTCCGCCTGATGGCGCGGTTGGACTGCAAATCGATGCTTGGGCGGTACGTCGCTGGCCGGATCGGCGCACTTATCCGGGCACGATTATATATTGGAAGATCCATTTGCGCCTGGCGGCGGTCAAGCCATTGCCATTGGCGATCCGCAGCGCCGGAATGCGATGCAAACTACCGGTTTCCGGCAACAATATGGACTTCGCTTTTCCGATTTCGCCGCTTGATCCCAGCGGTGACCAAGCAACCCCAAAAGGCTTTGGGATGCACTATTTTTTCTCTGAAACTCTTTGCGGGCTTTGGGCACACTCTCCCCTGGTCGCCGGCACCCGATCCATGGGCCGCAGGGTACTCCGGTCCCGGCAACAGCGCCACCTCACGCCATCGTCCCGGAAACCGTCAGTCACGCGCGAGTTTCATGCTCCGGGGTAAGTAAACGCAGAAAATCATGAAGGTTTTGGGCTGCGGAACCGGTTTGAATCACGCTGGCTGAGCACCGATTGGCTTCGATTCTCGCTGCCTCTTCCCGCTGAGCGCGATATGCTTGCCCGAGTCGCCAAAGGATACGGGACCGGCTAGCAAATCGCAAACAACTGCGGGCAATTCATCAATTCGTCGGAATGGAACCAAAGTCTCGGTCGGAAAGAATTCTCCGGCAATGTACCGATCGCGCCGGTCCAATTCGCAAGCGGACGACCTTGATTGACAATGCCCGCAAACGCGATTTATGGCTGTCGCCGATTGTTGGCGCTAAGCCTGCGGCGCTCCGAAGCCGCATGCCTGCGGGAAATGCGAAGCGACCGGATAGCGGCATTCATTCACCGCGAGGAGTCTTAATGCGAATTCCAAATTACGTCCAAGCGAGAATCCGCTCGGACAATTCGGCGGCTGCTCTTCATTCGCAGACGCATCCCGTTTTGAACATTCGCGCCTTCCGGCATCGAGTTCAGGCTTCGCCGACACAAGAGGCGCGTATTCAAGCGAATTCGCTTCCCAGGGCCGATGTTACTGCGACGGCCGCTACGATGTCGGCCGTGGAAGCTCCGCGGGAAAGATCGCAAACAGGCTTGTTAAACCCCTGCAGGAAAGGTCCCACCGCGCGAGCCCCGGCCAGTTCCCGCACGAGCTTGTATCCGATATTTCCGGAATCCAGATCTGGAAAAACCAATACGTTCGGCCGGTCGCCGCCGACCTGCTTTATCTTTGCGATTTCGGGATTTAACGCGGCGTCGGCCTGGATCGGGCCGATCGCGGCCACGCCGCTTTCGACGGCCAATTCGGTTGCTTCCTTGACGCGGTCGACTGATGCGCCGGCTCCTGAAGTCAATGTGGAGAAGGACAGCATGGCGACGACCGCCCTCCCAAGCAGCGATTCCGCCGATCGCGCGGAAGCGACCGCGATTCCGGCGAGCTGCGCGGCTTCCGGAGCCACGTTAAGCGCGCAGTCCGCGAATATGAATTCCGAACCGTCGGGCATCGTCATCAGGAAAAACGAAGACGGCACCTGGATCGACGGCGCCGTTCCTATCGCCAGGGAGGCCGCCTCGACAACTCTTCGGGTCGGGTTTTCGATTCCGGCGACAAGCCCGTCGGCCTCGCCCGCGGAAACCATTGCGGCTGCGCGGATAAGCGGACGCTGCAGCATCCGACGGGCAAGCCCTTCCTTCGCGCCTCGAACCGACATGATGGCCTCGACCTGCGCGGACGTGATTTCGCCCGGCTCCAAAGGCTCGGCGATTCCTTCCTCGCGTATTCGATGCGCGGCCTCGGACATGCGCTTTTCGAAAATTTCGGGAAGCACGATCCGCGATTTGCGCGAACGCGCCGTTTCGAATGCTCTAGCGATGGCTGACATGGGTTACCTCTTTTGACCGAAAGGGCATAATATGAATGAAACCGTCAAGATTGAACGCGGTTTGAACGGAATTTATTTCGAGCGATCAGGCGTGAGCTTGATAGACGGAAGGAAAGGCGAGCTTAGCTACCGCGGCTATTCCATTCACGAACTGGCAGAGCATTCGATGTTCGAGGAGGTCGCATACCTTCTGATATACGGCGAATTGCCGAAAAAGCACGAACTTGAGGAATTCGCCGCCGCGATTTCGGAAGCGAAAGTTCCCGAGCGGGTATTCGACATCGTTCGCACGATAAAGGACGGCCATCCCATGGACGTCCTGCGAACGGCGGTTTCCGCACTCGCCGCCTGCGACCCCAGAAGCCTGGAAGTCGGCGAAAAGGAATTCATCGGCAACGGATTGAGGCTGTGCGGGCAAATCCCGGCGCTGGTGGCCGCGCACGAAGCGATCAGGAATGGTCGGGACCCGGTCGCGCCGGATCCAGAATTGAGCTTCGCCGCCAATTGGCTCTACATGCTGAAGGGCGAGAAGCCCGGCGCCGACGAGACCCGTCTCGCCGATGTCGATTTCATACTTCACGCCGAGCACGGCTCCAACGCGTCCTCGTTCGCGGCCCGAGTCAATATCGGAACGCAGGCGAATCTTCACGCGGCCGTCGTTACCGCGCTGTCGACATTAGCCGGGCCCGCCCACGGCGGCGCCGCCGAGGACGTCATGAAAATGGTGCAGGAAATCGGCAGCGCCGAGAACGCCGCGGCATTTGTCAAAGAGAAGCGGAAGCGTCGCGAACCCGTAACCGGCTTCGGCCATCGCGTCTATCGGGCGGAAGACCCCCGTGCCCGCCATATGCGGGAAGGCGTGGAAAAGCTCGGTCGCGAAAAAGGCGAGCCGCAGTGGTACGAAATCCTGCAGGCCGTGGTCGAGGCCATGAAGCCGTATTCAAGGCACGGCCTCAACGTAAATGTGGACTTCTATTCCGGCGTCATCTACCACCTTCACGAAATCCCGATGGATATGTTCGTGCCGATTTTCGCGATCGGGCGCGTGCCCGGGTGGATCATACAGTGCGTGGAGCAGCTGCGTTCGAACATTTTGATTCGCCCGCTGACTTTCTACAACGGGCCCGAGCCCAGGAGCTATGTTCCGATGGAAGATCGGTAGAATGGACAACGGCTTGCAACTCGAAAATCGGAATTCGCGAACCAATTTCGAAACCCCAACGGCAATCGATAACTGCGCATTGGGTTGCCGCTAGCCCGTGGAATCAGTCCGCGCAACCGAATTTCTTCGTGTTCGCTAGCCGGTCCGCCTAGCTGCTTCCGAAGCCTTGCGACCGGCGATTTTGCGTCGGATAAAGACACCGCCGGTATCATCCTTGCGGATTTCGAACACCCCCGACTTTTCCGCTAGCTTACTCAGATTCGCGCAGCCGTAACTTCTCGAATCGAAATCCGGCTGCGCGCCAAGTATGCGGCTGCCGACACCGGAAAGTTGGGCCCATCCGTCGTCATCCGGCTCCCCGATCGCTCTGGCGATGATCTTGACCGCCTTGCTGGGCGACTGCTTTTCCTGCGTCTCCGTCTTGGAAGACTGCGCGATGTCCTTCTTTTCGTCATTCACGGCTTCCGAGAGGTTTTCGACATAGATAAATCGGTTGCAAGCGTTGCGGAAGGCCTCGGGGGTCTTCGCCTCGCCGAACCCGTAAACCACCAAACCCTCCTCGCGAAGGCGTTGCGCAAGTCGCGTAAAGTCGCTGTCCGACGATATCAGGCAAAACCCGTCCAGCGTTCCCTTGATCATCAGGTCCATTGCATCGATAACCAGGGCAATATCCGAGGCGTTCTTTCCAGTGGTATTGCTGCGCTGCTGCTGCTGAAGGATCGCCAGCGACTGGATTGCTCCGTTCCAGCCCGAGAGCCGAGATCCTGAGAAGTCGCCGTAGATTCGCCGGACATTGGCCTCGCCCAGCGTCACGATTTCATCGAAAATCGCTTGAGCGTAGCGGGGGCTGGTGTTGTCCGCATCAATCAGCGCCGCGAGGCTTTTAGGTTCCCGGTTGGCTGTCATTACCTGTTCCTTTTCAATCGCCTAAAGCGTAACCCCGTATCGGTCCCGCGCAATTCCGCTAGAATTTCGACTGTAGCAGATTCCATTCCGGGAGTCCTTCATTCTAGATCGGCGACGGATTTCAAGTGCAATTGGCGTTCGATTGCAAGCCCATGCCCCTTAACGGAACTGCACCCGCGCACTAGCGCAAAAACAAGGCATCCCGACCTAGCGTTAGCATCTCCGCGCCTTTCGCTGACACTCGGTTAATAGAGACACTCCCCTACTGAGCCGCAAAAAGCATGCCGATGGCGGTTGTTCGCCGAATATGAAATTTGCCGCCACGCCTCTATAGCAATCCGAGCGTAGTCTTTTGGCATGTCAATGAAGCGAAACAAGCGTTCCGGTGCAATTCAATCAACGCCTCCAACAAAGCCGCGGTTCCGAGATTGCGCGCTGATCCGGAATTGGCTTAAGCAGCCCAAGTCGGCCTCTTTCGAGTCGGCCAGTCGCGCGAGCAAACAATTTAATGATTCGGTGCGCATCATGTAGTGTCCCGGACATCTGAATTTTTTGCGCCTTTACTCCGCAAATTTCCGAATGCCAAGACAGGGCCGAACCAGCCAACAAATAATGCTCATGTTTCAGGCGGCTGCGTGAAGCCAATTCTGAAAACTGCCCGCCTAGACGAAAGTCAATTTTCTTTCCGCTTTTCTCGCCATCGACACACAACTCCCCTAAGTCGCCGAATGAATTGAATATGACCTGGAACCGCATAGTCCCCACGCTGCAGCTTGGATTGGAGAACCAAACTCAAAATTACCAGGCTGCCGTCATATCCAGGACAGCTCGGCGCCTAGGATCGCCAACGCCATTGAAAGCTGTCTCAACGAAGGGCTTTATCAATCCGCTCGGTACCTGCGTCGAAGTCTGAGAACCAAGAACGAAGCCGTATGCCGTCTGAACCGATAGCGAAGCCGGTTGCTACTCCGCCGCGCTGCCCGAATCGGCGGATTTCGGCTCGTGCGCCGGGGCCGCGGCTTCAACCGCTTGCGCCTTGGCAATGCCGGCATTCGCGGGTACGATCCTCCCGGCCGCCCAAACTGCGGACGTAATGGCGGGAGACCGCAATGCTGTCGGTCAACAAGGTGATTCTCGTCGGAAACCTGTGCTGGGATCCGGGAATCCGGACTTTTCCGTACGGATGAAAGGTCTGCAATCTGTCGGTCGCGATGTCCTAGCGGTGGAAGGACCGGGAAACGGGCGAAAATCGCGAGCGCAACGAATGGCACTGCGTTTCGATATTCGCCGAGCCGCTGATCCGCGTTGCCGAAAACTGCCTTCGCAAGGGATTCCCGGTCCATCCGGAGGGCCAGCTCGAAACCAGGATATGGACCTATCAATCGGGAAATGAGCGGAATTCCACGGAAGTCGTGCAAAGGCCGCTCCGGTGCGAATTGGAACTGCCGGGAAGCCGCGACGATACGCCCGGTTCGGATCGGTCGCCGAGCGAGCACGTTGATGGATACGGGCCTCCGCAGGATGACGGCATGCGGGACGCGGGCGATCTCGACGACAATATCCCGTTCTAGATTCGTTGGACGGTCGGACGAAGCCGCGCTAGAGTCGCGGCGCAAGACTGAAAGGGAGTGCGACTGTAGCGACGTCATTATTCGACAGCGAGGGACTCCGCGCATTTGTCGCGGCCGGCGAGGGTTTGCCGCCGCCGGTCTTCGTCGGCCGGAAGAAGGCGATCACGGATATCGAGAATGCGGCCCTCCGCGCGTGGAAGCCAGGCGCGTCGGGCCATGGCGAGCCGAAGGCGACCCAAATCCTCCAGGGCGCGCCCGGTGCCGGCAAGAGCTCGATCCTCGCCGCCCTGAACGCTCGCAGCCGCGCCCATCGACGCGCGGGCGCGCCGCGCATCCTGACGCTGAACGCCGCCGACTTTCAGGATATCTCCGGCGTCTACCGGTCGCTGGCGTCTGCCGTCAACCCGCGGGAGGCGGATCGGCTGTTCGAGGATTCCCGTCGAGGGCTGCATGTCGGCGGCGCGGTGAAGCTCATGGGAACCGGATTCGACGGCGCAATGGAGCGCGGCCGCGCGCAGACGGCGCCGGAACCGACAATGAGGGCGTTCGCGGACTGGGTCCTCGCCTGGAGCGGTGCCGACGGCGCGCGGCCGTCGCCGTGGAACTTTCCGCTGATCGTCGCGATCGACGAGGCGCAGCGCCTGCCGCCGGGCGAGCGCACGCCGGTCGCCTATTTCGTTCAGGCGATTCATGACGCGACGACGAAGCTGCCGCTGACTCTGGTGCTGGCAGGGCTCGGCGACACGGCCGACCGCGCAGGGAAGATGGGGCTGACGCGCGGACTGAATCCGCACGAGGTCGGAAGCCTGGCCGCGCCGGAAGTCGATGACCTCGTGCGGGGATTCTGCAAGCGCTTCGGCCTCCGGGCCAACGGGAGCGAGCCCAATCTCGTGGAACTTGCCGCCGGTGCCGAAGGCTGGCCGCGGCACCTGCACTTCGCGCTGCAGGCTCTGGGCGACGAGGCGCTCGCCGCGGACGGCGATCTTGCGCGGATCAGTTGGAGCCGAGCCGCGAAGCGGACTGCGGATAGCCGCCTGCGTTACAACAGGGCCCAGCAGAGCGGGGAGATGAAGGCGGGCGATCGCCTGGTCGCGGCGGTTATGCGGGATCTGCGCGACGGCATGTCCTGGAGCGGCATCGTCGGGCTGATAGAGATGCATGTCGCCGACGAACCGGGCTTCCGGCTTCCGGAATCGACGACATCCGAGAAGTTTCGCCGCCTCCTGGTCCACCAAGGCGCGCTTCACGAAGGCGCGGACGGTCGCTTCCGCTGCCCGATTCCGAGCTTCCGCAGATTTTTGATCGCGGAAGGGGAGCGATGCCTTGCCTCCGATCCGGTTCCCGCGCGTCCGCCCGAGCCCGAGGATCAGGACGATTCGCCCTCGCCCTTCTGACGGCGGTTCGACATTGACCGGAGCGATGCCGGCTTCCGAGAGAGTGATCAGGATTTTTTCCGCGTGCACGGACGAAGAGGGCGACATCGCCGTCTTCGGCGCGTTTCGATCGCGCCGCTCCCGGCGCAGCCGCCGAAATCGTAAGTCCGGCAGAACGGAGAAATCGGAACTTCTGAGAGAACTCCCGCCTGAATTTCGAAGAAGCGGCGGCGGCGGCCGGTTATTCGCGAACGCATGCCTCGGCAGGCGTGGGAACCGGCGGTTTGCTTAAGGGTGGTTTTCGGGAGTTTCAGGACTTCGCAGCAAGTCCTTGAACGCCCGGAAACGGCCCGCCAGCGGGAGAATCTCAGGAGCGCAGCAACTGATCGGAAGGCTCATCCAGATATGCGTTGAGGTCGAAGTTCCTTCGGTCCAGACTTTCCGCGAACGATGACAGCCAAGCGCCGGCACGACGCTGGAGATCGTGGCGTTCGCGGCGAATGAAGCCGTACCGCCCGCCGCCGCTCGGCGGTCGGGTTGCGATGTCAGTCACCACGTTCAGGAGCGCCTCGCCGTTTTCGCCAAACTCCAGCGCGTATTTCTCGATGATGTCGTCGATTTTCTCCTCAAGCCAATCCCAATCGTCCAGTCTGTCCGGGGGCAAATCCTCCGGTTTGCGAATGCCAAGCGCGGACAAGACAATTGGCCGAAAACATTTCATCGGGATGTTCAGCTTGCGAAGGCGGTCGGCCTGGCGCCCGAATCGCTCCGTCACCGCTCTGAATTTCCCTTCGTCGATCTCTCGCTCGATACGACGCTCTATCTCCGGCTCGTCATGAGTGAACGACAGCTTGATCGACTGGTCCCATACGACCATGCCATTCGTGCATTTGAACCGAACGAGGCCGAAGTGAATCGCGAAGCGGCGAGTGCCGTTGTAGCTGTTTGTCACCCGGACGAAGGGGTCGTAGCGATCCTGGCCCGATCGCGTGAAACTCCAGTCGTAAGCCGGGATCGGGCCTGCGTGCGAGAGATCAATGTGGCAGCGGCCGCCGGACTTCGGCGCTTCGACGCTGAATACGCGCCAGTTTGCGGGCGCCGTATTGGGGAACGCTGCAATGCAGCACTTCTCGGCCAAGCGCAGCGCGTCGCGGTTCAGCATTACTTTGTATGTACTGCCAACCACGGAAAGGACGCGGCGCGTGTCCGCGTTGACGAGCGCTTTCTTGCGAGGAATCTTCTCCTTCAACCCCGGTTTGGTTTCCGCGTACACGTCCACTTCGTCCACGGGGAAGAGCACGGCATGGAGACCGCGCTCGCGATTGTCGTAGATCACAGGTCCCCTTTCCTTGCCTGGTCCTTTCTGACCGGGACGGAAAGTAGGAGGGTTTCCAGGCGCTGTCAATCCGGATCGTCTCCAAACCGATTTGGAACCGAAGCTCCGGTCTATAATAGCTATGGCGTATGACCGCACAATTTCACGCATTGGCCTCGCAGAACCGCAACGCCCTTCCACCGATCCCGCGACAAGGTGAAGAGGCGCTTATTCGCGCCGCTTGGATTCTCATTTCATACTTGACGCTTGGACTGGAATGAAATTAATTCAGCGCGCCGACGGCGGCTTGTCTCGGAACGGCGGAACGGCCGTCATGACGCTACGGAGCGCAGTTTCTTTCCGAGATAGGCTATCGGCCGAGTTTCAAGCGTTTTTCCTGGGAAATGATTGACGCGGTTACCGGCGGGTTTCCCTGCCGTGTCGTTGGCCTCTAGCCCGAGGGCCAGCCAGCGATAAGGCATGCCGCGATCCCGACCCGCCGAGCGACAGCGAGCTTCTCGACTGGCTGCTGCTCGCCACCTTCGCCGACGAGGACGGCATCTCGCCCGGCGAGTTCCGGCGGCGGCGTTCCAGAGCCGGGTGCATAGGGATTAAAGCGTGGGTCCATTCAGCCACTTCCACATAGTTTATCCGCAACCGGCATAAACTGCTTCGATCCGGTCCCGGCCGGACCTGTTGCGCTGCACCGCGAGGCGGGCGTCGGCGAGTACGGCATCTCGCCCGGCGAGTTCCGGCGGCGGGTGCATAGGGATTAAAGCGTGGGTCCATTCAGCCACTTCCACATAGTTTATCCGCAACCGGCATAAACTCTCTAGAAGTCAAGACTTCCAGCCTGCCAGCCTGCCAACCGGCATTGCAGGCCAATCGCGCCATCATTCGTCGCCAGGGGAGGGAAGAGTCGAACCGAAAGCGAGGCAGCGCTCCGAGATCCCGTTCCTACGCTCCGTCTATGTCCGGCGTGATCGCTTCGAGATCCCCAACGCCAAGACTGTTAGGCGCCTAGTGCCGCTCGGCTTCGACCCCCGATTTGCCTCGGCTACATGCCCCCTCCAAAAGTGCCGCTGACCACCCGGTGGTCGGCGACATCGAGGCCAGTCCCCTGGGTCATCGGGAACCAGGCGCGCTTCCGCTCGCAACACGAGGTTTGTCGATCCTATGCTGATTCCCACGCACTCGCCATTTCCATCCCTCACCCACGCTATCTCGGGATCCAATGCTTGAAGTCGATCCCGAACCGCCGCTGGCCGAACCGGTAGCCCATGCCCTTCGGGTCGACGAACGCTAACCAGTACTCCGAGGACGGCACCGAATTCACATAGTGCGGCCGACCTTGCCTTCGCAACAGCGACACGCTCGGTCGCCCTCGATAAAAGGAATGATCTAGAAGCAACCTAAAGCGAGGGTTGGCCGATATTAACGTGAATTTCGAACTCGGCTAAGCATTCCGCGCCTTCCTGAAGCTGTTTCGTTTGCGCCATGCAGACAAAACGAAGTCCTCGATAGCCTACTAGCGGCATCGGCGCCGACAAATCAGCCAATTAGCGATTAAGCGCGAATATCGAATTTCGATGGATTCAGTTTGCTCACGGCAGAATCGAGGAGCGACTCTTAACTCCGGACCGGAGGCGCGAGGCTATCGAATCGTCGGCGGGCTATTCATTCCGACGCCACGGAGCGAGCTCTTCGACATCATCGGCAAGCGAAACCCCCTGATCGTTCCGGTCGACAGGGCGGAACCGAAGGAATGGCGCCGTCGCCGTCCAATCCGATCGCCTATGCGCGCGGCTTCCAAAAAATCTACGTCTTTCGCATCGTGAGGCACTCTATCGACGCTCCAATTCACGACGCGGAGGAAGCTTTGATTTCAACGGTTCGGATACCGCCCGAAACAACGCGCGGCCGCGAGGATGTTCTCATCGCCGGATCATTCGCTTTCCAGACCGGCTCTGATCGCAACCTGACACTGCATTATAGCGGAATGGCCGTGCGTAACTGCGATCGCTTGCCACTCGGAACCTGCCGGACAGCGAACCCGAACCGGACAGCTATCGACCAAACGCGACCTCGCGGCGAACGCCATTCGTTCGGACGCGGGCAAGGAACAAGTTAAATCGATTGCAACGCTTGCTTTCGACGGATTAAAAGACGCTAAAGGCAACGCGATCCTGTCATGGGATGGCAATGCCGGCCGAAGGAATTCGGAGCCTCGGCCAAACCCGCCAGAATTGAAGTCAAGCTCGAATTATTGGAATGACCGGCGCACTGAAATTTGATTTCTCCAGCAAACGCGCGCTGATTATTGGCGCCAGCAGGGGCGGAATTGGAACCGCCATAGCTCGGGGATTGGTCGAGGCCGGAGCCGATGTGTCGATCACAGGCGCCGAGGCCGAGCCGATTTCGGAACTGCGGGGCCGTTTCAAGTACAATCAGCTGAACGTAACCGATACGGATGCGATCCGGAGCTTGGCCGAGGCGACCCGGGAATTGGACGTGCTGGTCAACTGCGCCGCCATAACGTCCCGCGGCGATGAAATGGAGCCCGTCTTTTTCTCGCATGTTCTCGATGTCAATCTAGTGGGGACGTTTCGCGCGGCCCTGGCGTTCCGCGGTCATCTGGCTAGAACCCGCGGCTCCGTTATCAATATCGCCTCGATGTATGCCGGCTTCGGAAGCCCGGAGAACCCCGCCTACGGCGCCAGCAAGGCGGGAGTAGCGCAAATGACCAAGTCCCTCGCCATCGCGTGGGCCAGGGACGGAATACGCGTCAACGCGATCGCTCCCGGATTCATAGTAACCGAGCAATCGGAAAAAAGCCGGCGAGACCCGAACCACGTGAACGCGGTAAACTCCCGCACGCCGCTGGGCCGCTGGGGGGTTCCGGACGACATCGTAGGAACATCGCTGTTTCTCGCTTCGTCGGCGGCGGGCTTCATCACGGGAGCCTGCATTCCTGTTGACGGTGGCTATTCAGTGGTTTAATTCCCTCGGATAATTTCACGAGAGTCCAGTTCAGCCGAGCCATTCCAAATGCCAGGATTCCATTCAGTAGGCGCCGCCGTCGTAGGAACAGGATTTATCGGCACCGTGCATGCGGAGGCGCTCCGGCGGCTCGGCGTTCGGGTCCGCGGAGTCCTCGGATCGAGCGCGAAGCGCGGAGCGGAGCGCGCGCCCGCCATGGGCGTCGAGAAGTCGTACGAAACGCTGGACGATCTGCTGGCGGACAATTCGGTCGACGTGGTTCACGTGACATCGCCCAACTGCGCGCACTACGGGCAGGTTCGGGATATTCTTGCCGCGGGACGGCATGTCGTGTGCGAAAAACCGCTTGCGATGGACTCCGCGCAGTCCGCCGAAATGCTGGACTGGGAACGGAAATCCGACCGCATCTGCGCAGTCAACTACAATATTCGCTTTTATCCGCTCAATATGCACGCCCACCAGCTGGCGAAAGACGGCGGACTCGGCGACGTGCGGCTGATTACCGGCCACTATCTTCAGGACTGGCTGGCAAAGGATACCGACTGGAATTGGCGGCTCGACAAGGAGGCCGGCGGCGCCCTGCGCTCCTACGGCGATATCGGCACGCACTGGGTGGATCTGACGAGCTTTATCTCGGGAGCCGAAATTCGCGAAGTCATGGCCGAGCTGACGACTTTCGTGAACCCGCGCTACCAGCCCGTCGGCCCGGTCGAGACATTCGGGCGCGGAGGCGGAGGAGAAGCCGTCGCGCGAGACATCGAGACCGACGACAGCGCGCTCGTGCTGCTTCGCTATTCCAACGGCGCCAAGGGCAGCGTCGCCATCAGCCAGGTCAGCTGCGGCAGGAAAAATTCCCTGCAATGGGAAATCGACGGATCGGCCGGGTCGGCCGCCTGGCATTCCGAATCCCCTGACTACCTCTGGATCGGCAACCGGAACGCGCCGAATCAAGTGCTCAATAGGGACGCCGCCCTGATGAATCCCTCCGGCGCGGCCGCGGCGAGCCTACCGGGCGGGCATGTGGAGGGTTTCGCCGATACGTTCTACGCTCTCTACAGGGAAGTGTATTCCGCGATCCTGAAGGGACGACGCCCCGACGCGCCTCTCTACGCAACGTTCGAAGACGGGCATCGGGCGATGCTCGTGTGCGACGCGGTGATCAGGAGCGCGCGAACGAATTCATGGGTCGAAGTTTAGCGCGCAGGAGCCCTAGGGGTTAGCAAGGAGGCGCACATGCAGCTTGGCATTCTAACGGCTCCGTTTCCGAATTCGGACTTGATGGATGTTGCCGACTGGGCGGTTTCGGAGAATTTTTCCGCTCTCGAAATCGCATGCTGGCCGGTTTCGGCCGGCGAAACCAGAAGATATGCGGGAACGTCGCATATAGACTGCGCCAATCTGTCGGGCGACGCGGGCCGCGAACTGGCCGACCGCTTGGCCGGAAAGGGCGTTGGGATTTCAGGGCTCGGCTACTATCCCAACCCGCTCCATCCCGATGCCCGGCACCGCGACATGGTCATCTCGCATCTCAAGCGCGTTATCGAATGCGCCTCGGGCATGGGCGTCGGCATCGTGAACACGTTCTGCGGCGGCGACGCCGCGCTGAACGTCGACGACAACTGGGCTCGAGCCAGGGAAATCTGGCCGGGGATAATCGAATTCGCCCGCGACCGGGGAGTCCAGCTCGCGTTCGAGAACTGCCCCATGATATTCAGCTACGACGAGTGGCCGGCCGGTCACAACATCGCCTACTCGCCGAGGATCTGGCGACGGATAATTGAAGAATGGGACGGCGGCGTGCGAATGAACTTCGATCCGAGCCATCTGGTCTACCAAATGATCGACATCGGCCGGTTCATTCGCGAATTCGGGCAGGATATCGTTCACGTGCACGCGAAAGACTTGATGATCGATGCGGACGGGCTTTACGAGCGCGGAATTCTGTCCGCCGGCATCGGATGGCAGATACCCCGAATGCCGGGCCTGGGCGACGTCGACTGGCCCGCGTTTTTTTCCGGCCTCTACCGCGCAGGCTACAGGGGACCGGTCATTATCGAGCACGAGGATCGCGATTTCGAAGGATCGGACGAGCTGGTTAAGCGCGGCTTCCGGCTGGCGAGAGACGTGTTGTCACCCTTCGTCGATTAATGGTAGGCATTCGGGTTGTTGTTCGAACTTAACTTCCATGGAGGAATTCAATCATGAAAAAATCACTTGCGGCTCTGACCGCGTTCGCGCTCGGACTCGGATTGCCGGCCGGAGCCTCGGCGGCGGACTATTCGATCGGCGTGTCGAACACCGTTCAGGGAAACGGCTGGCGCGAGCAAATGATCTGCGCGATCAAGGCGCAGGCGCTTTCATCGGGGATGGTCGCCGAGTTGAATATCGCGCACCGCAACACCGATGCCGCGGGGCAGCTCGAGGACATCCGCAATTTGATTCAGGCGGGAGTCGACGCGATTATCATCAACCCGTCCAATCCCGACGGGCTGAACGCGGCCATTCAGGAAGCGACGGATGCGGGCATCGTCGTCGTCGCGGTCGACCAGGGCGTAAGCGCGCCTTCGGCCTACGTCCTATCGAACAACCAGGAAGAATACGCCTATCTCGGCGCTAAGTGGCTCTTCGAGCAGCTCGGCGACGGCGGCCAAGTCGTCTATATGCGCGGCGCCGCGGGCGCGTCCGCCGACAGCGACAGGCATGACGGTTTCCACAGGGCCCTGGCCGAGCATCCGGGCGTCGAGATCGTCCATGAAGTCTTCACCGGCTGGCAGCAGGACCAGGGCAAGCAGCAGATTCTGGATTTCATTGCCACGGGCATCCCCTTCGACGGAGTCTGGACCAGCGGAATCGACAACGTCATCGTCGACGCCTTCCTTGAATCCGACACGCCGCTAGTGCCGATCGTCGGCGCCGACAACGCCGGGTTCGTCGGCATGCTGAGCTCCGTGGACGGGCTGGTCGGAGCCGCCGTAACCAATCCGGGCTCCGTCGGCGGCGCGGGCGTGACCCTCGCCCTCAATATTCTCGGCGGCGAAATGCCCGGCGAGCAAACCGTGCTTGTCGACCCCGCGCTCTGGGAGAACCAGTCCGAAGCCGGAATGGCGACGCTTGCAGCGGCGGAAAACCCGAACCTCGATCCCGAGTGGCCGGTCAGCGTTTCGATTCCGGGATGGACCGACTACACGATGGAACAGATTATCGCCTGCAAGGGACCCGGCGAATAGTTTCGGCTCCACAGAGCCTGTAGAGAGCATTCGGCTCCCGAGATTTCTTTCGGGAGCCGGGAATTTCAAGAGGCTAAGCGAAGCGAGGCCGCGATCGTCTTGTCCGAATCACGGATACCGCTTCTTGAAGCGTCAAGCGTAACGAAAGTTTTCGGCGCCGTTCGAGCGCTGGAGAATGCGTCCCTTGAAGTCCGCGCCGGCGAAATCGTCGCGCTTCTCGGGGCCAACGGCGCCGGCAAGTCCACGCTAGTTAAAATTCTGACGGGCGCGCTTCGCCCCGATCAAGGGCGCGTTCGAATTCGCGGCAGCGAACTTGCGTTCGCTTCGCCGACGGACGCCCGCAAATCCGGCTTGATTCCCGTCTATCAGGAATCGTCGATGATTCCGGATCTCACGGTCGCGGACAATTTGCGGCTGACGGATACCGGAACCGAGCCTTTCCGCCATTGGCTCAACGAGCTAGGGATGGGCGACCTTCGGCTCGACGCGAGGACGAGCGGGCTGCCGCTCGCGACATTGCGCATTCTCGACTTGGCGCGAGCGATCGCGGACGACCCCGTCGTGCTCCTGCTCGACGAGATAACGGCTGCGCTGCCGACCGACCTCGTGCAAAAGGTTCTCGAAGTCGTCAGGTCCCAGAAGGACAGGAACTGCGGAATCATTTTCATTTCGCATCGGTTCATCGAAATCGGCGCCGTCTGCGACCGCGCGTCGGTCCTGCGCGACGGCCGCACCGTCGGCAGCCTGGATGTCAGGCCGGGCGTCGAGGACCAAGTCGTCGAGATGATGCTCGGCGGCTCGCTCGATTCGACCGCGGCCGTCGGCGACTCCGGTGTCGCCGGCGATCGGGCGGCGGGCCCGCCGCGGCTTCGCGCGAACGGGCTTTCGGCCGGCGACAATCTGGTCGAGGTTACCTTCGAGCTGCGCCACGGGGAAGTTCTGGGGGTGGTCGCCTTGGAAGGCCAGGGGCAGGACGAGCTTTTCGAGGTGCTATCGGGATTCGAAAGACCGACAGGCGGAACTATCGAAGTCGACGGCGCTCCCGTAGTTTTCCAGCATCCGGCCGACGCGATCGAAGTCGGCCTCGCCTACGTGCCCGGCGACAGGGCCACGGCGCTGCTGATGCAGCGGTCGGTCCACGAAAACATCGCCCTGCCTTTCTCCGCCAAGGCGTCCGCATGGGGCGCCATTCCGAAGCGCCGCGAACGCGAGCGCGTGGCGGAAGCCATCGAGAGGCTGCAGATCGATACGCGCGCGCAGGGCGAATTGCGCCGCTTGTCGGGCGGCAACCAGCAGAAGGTTACGATCGGGCGCTGGACCGCGGCGAACGCGAAAACTCTTTTATTGTTCGATCCGACGCGCGGAATCGACATTCGAACCAAGCGGCAAATCTATCCGCTGATGAGGGAGCTCGCGGCGCAAGGGACCTCCGTGCTCTACTATACTTCGGAACTGGAGGAGATCCCGCTCGTCTGCGATCGGGTTGTCGTTATCTTCAGCGGCCGAATCGTGGATACGATCAATGCGAGGGATGTCGATGAATCCATGCTGATGCGAGCTGCTTACGGATTGCGGCCTTCTTCCGCCGAGGCCGCTTGATGGGACTGTTTCGACGAGAAAGCTGGAATGTCGGGCTGCTGGTGATTCTCGCTCTGCTCCTGGCGCTGACGAAGGCCGTGCAGCCCAATTACGGCGCCGCCGGCTTCGAGGGCCTGGCTCAGGCGGCTCTGCCGTTCGCGTTCGCGGCCGCGGCGCAAGCCATTGTCGTAATCGCGGGCGGCATCGATCTTTCCATCGCCTCGATGATGGCGGTAACGAGCGTGACGGCGGCCGTTTTGATGGAGGGGGCGACGGAGGGGCAGGCCGTATGGATCGCCCTGTTCGTTCTCGGGCTCGGCGCGGCAATGGGCGCGCTGAACGGCTTTCTTATTGTCATCACGCGCGTTCCCGACATCGTCGTGACACTTGCGATGCTCTACGTGTGGGAGGGCGTCGCCCTGATGATTCTCAACGCTCCGGGAGGCGGGGCGTCGGAGTGGCTCAAGGCGCTTCCGATCGGCTCGGTTCCCCTGCCCTTCCTGCCGGAAAGCGTTTCCTCATTCATTCCGAAAGCGCTGCTTTTTCTTCTCGTCTGCATTGCCGTCGTCTGGTTTCCATTGAAGCGGTCGAAGCTGGGGCTTCAAATCTACGCCATCGGATCGAGCGAGCAAACCGCCTTCAGGACCGGCGTGCCGGTTCGGCGATCAAAGGTAATCGCCTATTCGGTTGCCGGGCTGTTCGCCGCCATGGGCGGGCTCGTGCTTACCGCATCGACGGGCATAGGCGCGCCGATTCCCGGACCTTATCTTCTTGCGAGCGTCGCCGCCGTGGTTCTGGGCGGGGTCATCCTCGGCGGCGGCCGAGGCGGATTGATAGGTCCGATCATCGCGGTATTCATACTTAGACTGGTTCGCACGATTCTGACCTTTCTCGCCGTCGACCCGAACGTGACGACAATCGTGGAAGGCACGATCATGGTGGCGGTGGTCATGGCCGGGGGCGTGCTGGCTCTGCGCGGGCGGCGAAGGAAGGCTGCATGACCGAAGCGGCGGCGGACGGCGGATACGGGATTAGATTCAAGCGGCTGCTGAGCGAATACCCTGTAATTCCGCTCATTCTGCTGCTGACCGCTCTAATCGTCGCGCTCGAAATCATCCGGCCCGGGATCGTCAACGAGCGATGGATCGCCAATACGATCAAGTTCGCGATACCGCTCGCGATGTTGGCGTCGTGCCAGACTCTGACCATGCTTACCGGCGGAATCGATCTTTCCGTCGGCACGATCGCTACGATCAGCGCGTTCGTGATGGCGACTCAAGTTACGCTTTCAGGTTCGGCGGCGGCGATTCCCATCGCGCTCGCTCCGGCGATTCTGCTGGGCCTGGTCAACGGCTTCGGGGTCGGCGTCTGCAGGGTGCATCCCCTGATCATGACCCTCGGAACCGGACTGATCGGCATCGGCTGCCTCCAGGTCTATCAGAGATTCGTGATCGCAACCGGCTCCGAGGTCCCGGACTATCTCGCATGGCTGGGTACCGGGCGATTCTGGATATTGCCGCATTCGCTGCTGCTGTTCGTCCCATTCGCGATCGGAGTGATTTTCATGCTGCGGCGCACCGGCTTCGGACGGCTGCTCTACGCGCTCGGCGAGAACGAAAACGCGACCCGGCTTTCCGGCGTCAGGGGCTGGCAGGTCCATTTGGCGCTGTACGCGCTTTCCGGACTAATCGCCGGAATTACCGGGCTGCTCTATCTGGGTCTCATCAAGGCGCCGTCGCTGTCCCTGGTCGAACCCCGCCTGCTTCCGGCGGTTGCGGCCGCCGTTATCGGGGGAACGTCGATATTCGGCGGCCGGGGCACCTATTCCGGAACGATCATCGGCGCGTTGATTCTCACGGTGCTGACAACCATGCTGACCGTGATGCAGATTCCCGAAGGCACTCGCAGATTGCTGTTCGGAGTTATCATCCTGGCGGTGACTGCGATATATTTGAGACTTACCGACGAAAGCTGACTGAAGAAGGAGGAATCGATTATGCCTTTTCGCGTGGCCGGGATAAGCTTTGACCATATGCATATGGGCGACCTTCTCCGCATGGCGCATGACCACCCGGACGCGGAGATCGCCGGAATATTCGACCCGAATAAAGAGTCGATGAGCCGGGCTATCGCGGATTTCAGCGTACCCGGCGACAGGGTTTTTACCGATCTTGACGCCTGCATGGAGTCCGCGAGGCCCGATCTGGCGATCCTTTGCGTCAATACCGCTCAGCATGCGGACTATACCGAGAGGCTAGCCGCCCACGGCGTCAACGTAATGGTCGAAAAACCGTTCGCGTCGACGGCGAACGGCGCTCGACGAATGATCGCCGCCATGGAAAAGGCCGGAAAGCTTCTCGCCGTAAACTGGCCGCTGGCCTGGGTCGAGAGCCATGTTACCGCGAAAAGGCTACTCGACGAGGGTAAAATCGGCAAATTGATCGAAGTGCATTCGTACGGCGGCAATCGCGGCCCGCTGTACCATCTAGCCGACAAGATCGAAGTCTCGCGCGAAGAAGTCGAACGGCAAAAGCCGACGTCCTGGTGGTACAAGCGAGCATCCGGCGGAGGCAGTTTGCTGGACTATCTGGGCTACGGCGCGACTTTGGCAACGTGGTACATGAACGGCCAGGCTCCATCGGAAGTTACGAGCACGTGGGACGCGGGACGCGGCGTCGAAGTCGATCAGCACTCGATCACGGTATGCCGCTACAGCACGGGATTGTCCAAGATGGAGACGCGGTGGGGCACATTTACCGATCCGTGGACAATTCAGCCGCAGCCCAAGTGCGGTTTTGTCCTTGTCGGCGAGGACGGAACGATTTCAAGCTACGACTACGATGAATTCATTACGGTTCAGACCCTGGAGCAGCCGTCTCCGACGAAACTGCCGGTCGATCCCCTGCCCCCGGGCAAGCGGAACGGCGTGGAGTACGTCCTAGGCTGCATTTCGGAGGGCCGAGAACCTCAAGGCTGCCTAGATCCCGCGCTTTGCCTGACGGCGCAGCGGATCGTGGATACCGCGTTTCAATCGGCCGAATCCCGGCGCACACTGGAGCTTCTGCCATGACCGACAAGACGCCTACGGACGACGAATACGCGCTTAAAGCTCCGGAACTCAAGAAGATTCCGGCTCCGGAACTGGACTTCCGCCCGCCCGCGCCCGTTTCCTATTCGCCGAAAATCGCGCTAATCGGAGCAGGCGGAATAGCCGGCTCGCATCTTGACGCCTATCGCGCCGCCGGCTGGGACGTTGCGGTAATCGCCAGCCGAACTCTTGAAAAGGCGGAGTCGCGAAGGAATGAGTACTTTCCCGAAGCGGTGGCCACGGACAACGTCGCGGGGGTTCTGGCCGACCCCGCCATCGAAGTCGTTGACCTTACGCCGTATCCCGATGATCGGGTTTCACTGATGGAAGCGGCGATTAATGCCGGTAAGCACGTGCTGTCGCAGAAGCCGTTCGTTTCCGACCTCGCCGAAGGCGAGCGCCTCGCAAGCCTTGCTGAAGAACGAGGAGTTAAGCTTGCCGTCAACCAGAACGGTCGCTGGTCCCCGCATATGGCATGGATGCGGAATGCAGTGCGAACGGGGATTATCGGGACTCCCGTCGGTGTTCATATGGCCGTGCACTGGGATCATTCCTGGATCGCGGGAACCCCGTTTGAAAAGATCGACGATTTAATCCTGTACGACTTCGGCATACACTGGTTCGACTTCCTAATAAGCATAGTTGGGGACCGCGCTCGCTCCGTGCGGGCGACCAAATGCTTTGGCACCGGGCAGGCGGCGAAGGTCGCGCAGTTCGCGCAGTGCATCGTGGAACTCGAAGGCGGCCAGGCCAGCCTGATATTCGACGGAGGTACAAAATTCGTAACGCACGCGACCGCGTTTGTTGGCGGCACGGAGGGCACATTGTCAAGCCAAGGCCCGGATTTCGGCAGTCAAGGAGTTATTCTAACTACCAGGGACGGGTATTCGGAACCGGTTTTGGAAGGCGCCTGGTTTAACGACGGTTTCCGGGGCGCCATGGGCGAATTGCTTTCGGCTATCGAGCAGGATCGAACTCCCGTTAACGGCGTGCGCGAAAATCTCGAAAGCCTGCGCCTGACCTTCGCGGCAGTGCGATCATCCCGCTGCGGAGAACCCGTCTCGGTGTCTTGAACGAATTGAGCAATTCAATGCGGAAATCGGCCGAGATTTCCGATGGGCTACAGATCCAGCCTCTTGCTGATTTTCGAATGGCGCCATTGCGCCTTGGAAGTAGAGTCAGCGGGAGGCGCGTTTTTCGTTAAGCGGATGGAATAGCAGCTATCCGGCAGTTTTCGCCGAGTACCGGAATCTTTGTCTCTTCCATAGACTGCGTTTCCATTGCGCTGGCCGTAAATCCGGATGTGCGGATCATCCGCATTCGGCTTCCGTTCGTGATCATGCCTTAGCTTTTGATTGGGCACTGGCCGTCGACTCAAGGAATTGTCGATGGCGAAAAGAAACTGTTGACAAGTCTCTACGAATCGTATATACATGCTGCATCAAACGAGGCAAGGAGAAAAAACATGTTCAAAACCTATGGCAGAAAGCTGAAACCAAAAAATGAAGAATTCAACAAAACTCGAATTCGAGTGGGACGACGCCAAGCGTAAATCAACACTCGGAAAACATGGCATCGATTTCAACGATGCAATCAGAATCTTCGATGGGCGGCCAGCAGTGCACGCGCCTTCAAATCATCCGGACGAGAACCGATGGATCGTCATAAGCATGCTGAGCGGACTGATGATTTCGGTAGTTTATACGTTCCGGGGCGACAAGACTCGGATTATCACTGCTCGAAGGGCATGGAATAATGAACAAAAAAGTTATCACGAGAATCACTCTGGAGGATGCGGCTCGTCGGAAGAGTGAGGGAAAGACGGACTGGGAGAGGCTGCGACGCGAGGAAGCGGCCGGCATCGAGCCGGAGAAAGATGCCGACGAGGGCGAATTCGACTGGTCCAGAGCCCAAGTCACCATGCCGCGTCCAAAGCAGGCGATCTCGGTGCGCCTAGATACCGACGTGCTCGACTTCTTCAGGGCGCAGGGGCGAGGCTACCAAACCCGCATCAACGCAGTACTACGAAGCTACATGAAGGCACATGAGCCGCAGTAAGCAAACCGGAATCCAGCTCCGCGCACGCCGTGATTGCCGACATAAAAGACAAGACAACCAAAATCTGCCGACGCAACCGGTCGCCACGAGTTGTATCGGCGGTTCCTTAAACTGAAGTTCTGGACTATTTTGCTCTTGTTTTCACTTTTATTTTGCGTATATTCAAGGGGTTGCAGGGGGGCAGGCACCTCCCGAACTGGATTCTTGTAGGCAGTAGACGTTCGCGGTCCGTCTTTGCGACCCGACAGCAGACATCTCCAATATTTTCCACAATAACCCCACATTTTTGTGAAAAACCCTCTTGACATTATAGGCGGGGCCATCCAGAATAGGACAAACATGTAGGCACTATCTATCAGGA
>MKWU01002382.1_pt1 | contig 28468 bp, 27 predicted proteins | sample 809101 | NCBI WGS metagenome assembly MKWU01 (sample SAMN05860141, study PRJNA318959) | sponge metagenome | host: Aplysina aerophoba | place: Slovenia: Piran, Adriatic Sea, Gulf of Piran | collected 2013-05-07 | reverse complement strand
GCATTTTCGTCAATGCCTGCGTGAAGTAGTCCACCAGTTATCAGAATTGTGCCGATTCTTCTCAGGTCTTCTTTAAATTCTGGTAATTTCATTTTTTTATGTCTAGGCAATGCTGATCATATTTCGGCCGGGGCACGCATCATTGTGAGGCCGGTTTTCTGTTCGATGAGCGTGATTTCTTTTTGTTCTCCTGATGCAGTGTCTATAGTCCAATCAATGTTAGTACGCTGCCACCGGCGTATCATACTCCCATCAATGGTCTTGGTTACAAACTCATTTGTTTGAAATTTCGTTACTGGGTCTCGATTTCGTTGACTTGGTTACAAACTCTATTAGTTGAAAGACTTGGGTAAGGACTGAAAACTACTGGTCATCTCATCTTAAGCAAGTGTGCCCCGAAAACACTTGAGATGATCAGCAAGAAAAACAGACTACCGGCATCATTCAGTAAACATCGCGAAAGCGCACAAACATCTTTTGCTTTTTCATAACATCACTCAACTTTTTCCAGTTATCGATGCTGTAGTCTGAAGGCCGTGATGTTTGATTGTAAATCATGAATATAAGCTCAAACCGCAATAGGCGCCGGTATGGACGGGTGCGCCTGATAGCCGACCAGTTCAAAATCCTCGTAGCGGAAGCCGAAGATATCATTGACGTCGGGATTGATCCGCATCTGCGGCGGTGGCAGGGGTTCCCGGGTCAACTGCTCGTCCGCCTGGTCCAGGTGGTTCAGGTACAGGTGGGCATCGCCCAGGGTGTGCACGAACTCGCCCGGCGCAAGGCCGGTGACCTGGGCCATCATCAGGGTGAGCAGGGAGTAGGAGGCGATGTTGAAGGGTTTAGTGACATCTGTGTTTTTTGCCAGATCGCTTCGGGCGATTCTGAATATCAATATCACAAGATGTAAGTTGTTACTTCAACCTCGCAGTAAACGCAGTTGGGTAATTTTACTTCTGTAATCTGTTATGCTCAAGCCATCATGTATTTGCATTATGCCTTCAATAATATGGCCAATTTATAGGAGGAATTTAAGGAATTCTCAAAACATGTTGTTTTGAATCGTTTCGCCCTATCCATTTTATCAGCAAACTACCATCGTCCTGAATCTCAATATTCACTGGTCCGAGTGGGTCGCGGCCTTCTTCGATCTCTATTTGCATGGCTGCTGAGAGTTCCTCTACATGAACGATGAAAGAAGCTAAATCATGTATCACGCATTCTACATTGATAGGCTGGATAGATAACGCCGTACCAAAATTATTGTCAGGGATATTGATGCCTATGATGATTATTGCTTTTCCATCCACTTGCTTTGCTGCCATTATCAATGTCGATGCAACGTCGACAAGTGGTTTTATTTCCTTACTTCGTTTGAGAGCGGCTAGTCTGTTCCATGTCGCATCGCCGGCATGTTTTGCCAATGTCATAAAATAATTTTTTACTGCATCTCTTAGGCCCAACCATTCAGCTGCTGCAGCTAACAGAACGATTAATTCAGGTAGGCCAAATGACCTGCGCATAAGAGGCAGCGGCTTGTCAACTGTAAAGTATTTATTAAGTTCAGAATGGATAGATTCTACATCTCCCAAACGGAAGAATTTTTCGGTCAGTTCAAGATGCATACAATTTAGTTAGGTATCCCTCTGAAATTTATAATCCATTCCGTTATACCTGAATGTTCATAAACTAGAGTCAATAGAACGCCGAATATAACTCCAAATATCGTCATGAATATGCTAAACCTTCTTTCCTTCAACTCCATTTTTTTCATATGTGAAAGAAATGAAGACTCACTTAAGATCTCACCACTAGCCTGGAGTTCATCTATCCATTCTTGTACATATTCTCTATCTTTCCCAGATTCTTTTCCTAGCTTGACCATCCACATATGATGAACTAGTCGAGCGGACATCGAAAACGCTGCAGTCTGTTTAGCCGCATTCAATGTAGGAAATTCATCTCCTCTTAAATAACTGCCATTTAACCCAAATGCATCGCAGGTATCTTTCAGCCATAAAACGTATGTATTACTATTTTGATCAAAAGCTACATAGCCCAACTCTTCGACTTGTTCTCTTGCTCTTTGAATCAAGCGATTTCCTTGCCAGGTAACGGAACTCATCTTACATGTTTAACCAAAATAGAAAGTACATCTAATATGCCTAGTATATCGAGAAGGAATGAATTAAAAGCGATGCCCGGTATAGTTGTTCATTTTTTTATGGGTTGAATATCCATCATAAGTTTCACCGCAGATCAAATAGTCAGGCAGGTCCGACGTTATCCAGCTGCAATAATGGTTTTAAGATTTGCATCCGCATTTTTGCGCTTTCAGTATCGATATCGCCACTTTTAAATTGGTCCCATAGTTCCGAAATTTTGGGATGCATATCATCAGGATGCATACACCCACTATGACCAGAAGTAATCTTATTCCAGATTGGTGCAATTTCTCCTCTCATCGCTCTTCCAACGCTGGCTCTCCAGTTAGATAAATCAGTGGTCTCGCTACTACTTCCACACCAGTGTAGATATTTGGATATTTTCCCCCATGATTTAATCAGCTTCCGTGGCTCCCACTGTATTATCCTTGGAAATTCAGGACTCAAGCTCACAATTAACTGCGTAAATTCTTGTAGTTTTTCATATTCTGGGGATATTTTTTTTAACGCTCTACTTAAATTTGTTGGATTATCTAAGCATTTTTCATAATCCTCTTTTGAAAGGTTGGCACCTGTTGAAATTACAATTTCTTCAAATATTAAGTTTTCTATTCCAAAACGCGCTTCAATACACGCATATATCAAGGCTGTAAACTGATCATTTCTTTCAAAGTAGTCAAGCCAGGACATTGCTCGATATAAATATCCTATAGAATCGAAATATAATTCTTTACTTACTATATCTTCAGGGGTTCTAGAAGTATGGCTAGGTGGTAACATTTTTTATCGTATATCAAACTGACAATCAGGGTCGCACGTTGTAATTTGCTGTCTTTCAGGAATATTTTTCATTCTTACTTATCTCCCAATATAGTTTAGAAATCCGCCGAGCTATTCGTTGACCGGTTATGTTCCTGATAGATCGCATAGTATTGTCTACGTCGCCAAGCCAAACTTCGCCATTAGGCGCGAGCAAAGGGCCACGTTTTGTAATTTCTCCATATATCCAGACCCAGTCCTCTTTCAGAGTGTCTGGAAAATCACTCTCGCGAAGTGTGTGCATTAATGAGTAGGCATTTTTGATACGGGAACGAACATCCCCACGCCCTGTAATAAACGCATCCATTGCATCTGTAAGTTTCTCAATTACGTAGTAGTTATTCATTGTCTGAATTTCGGGTTTGACCTGCCCGGGTTTCATATATAGACAATTGGGATAGTATGATGACCTTGGAGAACATCAATAACAAGAAGAACCAAATATAGTGAAGCCTGAAGAAAAAAAATTATTCACTCAATCCGTTAATGAAGCTGATATCGACTGGCTGTTATGTGTTGAGTTAAATTCATCTCTAGAATTCCGTAGATTCATAGCTGCGTGTCTATTTCCAGGGATAAAGGAATTTACTCACATTGATGCGTATAGATCTATTGTCAGGAGCGATCGCAGAGAATCAGATTTATTGTGGTGCATAAATGCTGTTGGTCAAGGTAGAACCATTGGTTTGATCGAAAACAAAATCGATGCCAAGGCTCAGCCCAATCAATACAGAGACTATGAAATGTGTGGAAAAAGCTACGTAGAAAAAGGATATTGTCAGAGCTATACAGTGGCATTAGTGTCGCCAAAAGGTTACTACGATACGGAGAAATATCCTATCCGAATCTATTATGAAGACATCGCTAACTGGCTGAAAGATAGACCCGACGAAAGATCACATTATTTAGCTCGCATATTTAACAAAGCCATCAAGAAACTTAGCGACCCTGACGAGTTTTTAAATAAATACGAAGAGAATTTGGACAACCCAGAAGATGAATCCCTGAAAAGACTCAGTGAGGCCTTGCTTCAATCCGGCTACGTTAAGAAATTAGAAGGCTCTATGCAATTCCGGCTTCCGAGTATGAAGGGCAAAGGCAAAATAATTCTGGCCATCTGGAACAACTGTGATATGGAGATTTACTTTGAACAACCTGAAAGATCATTGCGTGAAAAGCTAATCAAAAAATATGTCAAATTAGACAGCGTTCAAGACTATTCACCTATGAATAAAGATCAGTACTTATTTATAGAGCACGGCGACTGGAAGAAATTCATTAATCAGTTCCTGGTCGCATTTGACCAACTTATCAAGAAAGTCAGAGATAGCCAGTGAATTTTTCTCTTATCTGGTCACGCCAGTTAATGCTCAAATAGAATGTCCTCTCTCGCAATTTACTGTGCAGACATCGGCTCTGTGGCTAAAGGAAATTTCGGATGGGCCCGCTTGAATTGCACAGAAACACCAACTTGCATAGTAGGTCAAGATATCCGTGATTTTGCTGATAATATTGCCGATGACCTCAATTCAAGTCGTCCTGTGGCTCTTGGTTTCGAGTGTCCACTTTTTATTCCAATTTCTGATGAGCCTGAATTTCTAACATCTGCCCGGGGAGGCGAGGGTAATCGTGCTTGGAGTGCTGGGGCTGGTGCATGGTCTCTCGTAACTGGTTTATCAGAAACTGTTTGGATATTAACTCGAATTCAGCGAAAGATCTTGGCTGATATACCAATCCATATCAGGTGGTCTCCCTTTCAGCGATCAAAAATTGGCCTCTTTCTCTGGGAAGCATTTGTGTCCGGCGATTTTAAGGCCGGTACACACATTGGTGATGCAGAGCTCGCTGTTAATCAATTTTATGAGTATCTACGTGATCCTGAAGCGCACAATGCGATCAAGAGTTCAAATGTGCGCTCATTAATCGGTGCTGCATTATTACAATCAGGCTTGGCGGATGATCTGTCATTACTGAGTAAACCATGTTTAGTAATTCGAGTTTCGGAACAGATCAACTGCATACCAAGAAGGAATGTTTAACGAGACGTTCTACGCGTAAATGATCACCAGTAACAGTAAAGGAAGTTCAGAAGTTATCAAATAACCGACCATTCCAACGCCCTACATATTCTTTGGATGGCACGATGCCTCAGAACAAAAGACAGCACTATGTTCCTCGGTTCTATTTAAAACGCTTTTCCCCTGATGGGAAAAGCATCAATATCTGGCATCTTCCTGGTAAGGAGAAAATAACATCTGCAAGCCTAAGAGACCAATGCTACAAAGATTACTTCTATAGCAAGCAGTTGGACGTGGAAAAAGGACTAAGCATTAATGAAGAACACACGGCGTATCTCTTGGAGGTCATAGAAAAGCGTTGTGTTCTGCCTCCTCCGCTGTCGCCAGAACACCTAGCCATTATCTTGTATATAACTATGCAACATGGACGTACAAAATTCGCGGCCGATCAAGTAAATGACATGCATGATCAGGTATTTAAACATCTACATCGACAACCGTTGAAATTGAAAGGAATTGATATCGACCAATTCGATATCACCATCAATGATGCGCCAATATTTACTCTCGGGATGATAGTTCAGTGTTATCCGCTACTTTTGGATCTCGCATATAAGCTGTTGTTGAACAAAACTGACGTTGATTTCGTTACATCAGACAATCCCGTGGTTCTCTATAATCAACTTTTTTCATTTAGAAAGTTTGGAAGTAACGCTGGCCTAGCGCAAAAAGGACTCCAGATATTTCTTCCTATCTCGCCAAAAATTACTCTTATTTTTTATGATCATGATGTTTATACAGTAGGCAAACGACATGGCCTGACAGTAAATTTAGATATTGCGAGGGATGTTTATGAACTCAATACACTACAAATGTGTTCTGCCTTGAATTGCGTGTATTTTCGAGATAGCGAACTGGATGTTAATTCGTTGTATAGAAAAGCATCTCCGTACTTCAGAAAGCAGAAGGCAATATTAAAAGTATTCACAGGTCACGAGACAAGGTTTGAAAAAGAAGAACTCATCGGAATGTCTCGAGAAGACATTAGGACAAACCTTACCCTTTCATTTCTACGGCTCACAAAGAGTGCAAGAGTATGGAGAAAGAAGTTCCAACAACAAAGGCCTCAACCCGTTTCTATATTAAGAAATCAGGAATATTACGATGTTTATGAGAAATTTATGAGTAAGGTAGAAAACGGAGAGTTGGAAATAGGCGACTTTATTCAGTATTTGAAGGGATGAGGATATGTCAATTTTTGATAAATAACGTACCAATATCACGACGATCTTTTTCAACAATGGTTTTCAACTTACCAGATTTAAAACTAGACTTTTCGATAATTGAGTTGACATTCACCGGCGAGTATCATGAGGATGTTTTTGGTCTCAAGAATAATAAGACTGTTGCTGAAACCCTTCAACATCGCCGATATCGGCGGTTCTCTGCAGAAGTGAAAGATCGTTATCAGAATATCCTAAACAAGCCGTTAGGAACGGCGCTTCTCCGCTTGAAACATCGCGGTGATAAATTCTACCGTCGGTTCCTTAATCCATATGGTGATCTCCAATACTCTACTTTTTCTCTTGCAACATCTGAGTTCACGTCTGCGACCGGTGTGTATGCATACTTTGATGGCAACATACTTCGTTATATTGGCAGATGCAGGGATTCAATGAAAAAACGTGTGAATCAAGGTTACGGAAAAATTCACCCCAAGAATTGCTATCTCGACGGCCAGGCAACAAACTGCCGATTGAACGCATTGATATCGAAAACATCGGATACCATTTCGCTCCGGATGTGTAGGATTGAAGATAGATCTGAAATTGAACGTGTGGAAAGTTCTCTAATTCAGAGGCATAAACCTGATTGGAACATTTAACGTTCTGAATTACGCGCTGGGGTTAGCGGGATTAAATCTAATATGCCAATTTCGATATTGGTAATTCCTAACTGGTAGGTAGTTCAGGTTACGGAGAGGGGGTCACATCGTCCAAAGATTCAGGGTCGAAGTTCTCGCAGGGATCATGCCATTGAGCATCGTCCCAATTCCAGTGATAGAGCCTCCAAGGCGTAATTATTGCGTCCATATAAAATAACTCATCAAGCCAAAAAGGGCGACCCGGCAAAAGTAGCACCAGACTGTTTCTAATTTCAACACAATTGGTCAAGGCTATATCGTTATTCTCAAATACCAGAACTGTACGTGCCCCTTCTTGTTTCCTATATATCAGTTTATTCTTCTTTTTATCAAGTGCTGTTCGAATGCGATTAAGTCGCTTTTCTTCCATGTCATCCGGTACAATGCGTGCAGGCAATAAAACGCCATCAATTATTTCAGGATCATTCCAATGAACTGATCGTTGGAGTGTTATATCAAAAGGTATTCCATCTAGTCTTATAGTCTTCTTATCTTGGTATTCATGTAAGCTTATATCCCGACTAGGACGCTCGGGGTTAATTGCATGTAATTCCTGAGCGGTTTTTCTTATCCATCGGGCCAACGATGTTTGCAGGGCTTCAAATTGCTCCCCTCTTGCATTCACATGAGTGTCAACAGGTAACAGTAGTTCGTATTTACCAGGTTTCGGAAGACTATCCTTTTTGATTTCATCCACTACTGGTTGAATAAACTGCAAAAAACGAATGTCATTTGTAATTTGATTAGCAAATGGCTCGACTTTCGTGTGCTCAAGAGCATAAAAATCTCGCCCTAATCTGAAGAGCAAATCTACGCCTCCGAGACCACTCTCGCGTTCTGGGTTTCTGATGTCAGACCGTGTATCCCCCGTGTTTTCTTCGAGGAAACAAACAACTGCGTCGCAGATTAGTCCTTCATTATTATTTACTTGCTCCGCCATTTCATAATCCCATCACTCAATATATTGAGCTTGTTACCTCATATGATAGGGTCAAGAATTTTTCGTAATTTTCCCTGAGGTGGTGAGCGCCTACACTCCTAAGCAACGTCGTTCCATACTAGGACATTAACAATTATTCGTCTAATTCCGATACACGAAACAGTCCAACAATGCCGCTCGCATCCACCAAACCGCGCGTTCTCTCTCACCCTGTGGTTCAGATTCGCGGTACCATTTTTGATTGTAGAGCCATTTCAGCAACCGCTCGTAGTTTTTCACCGACCCCAAAGTCGAGAATGGAAGGTCTGAAATCTCTGCAAGGCCTTCTCGCGAACCATCATTTACCGACACGAACCGGTCCGGCCTTGCGAGCGAGAGTAATCTCGTTGCAATCCCCTCTCCCACGCCGGGTATGTCCCGTAAATCCTTATACGCTTCAAAGGCTAGGCTCGGAAAAGCGGTTTCTTCTGCTTTTTTCACGCGCCGCACAATCTTTTGAACTCGGAGACGATTGCGCTCAAATACCGTGTATTTCGCCAAAGGTCTCATGGGGCCCAGCAATGCCCAGCCTTCCCCACCAGTAAGACCTAGCAGTCGCCGACGATCATAGTCGCTGAGATCATTCCAGTTCTCCTGCTGCACAACATCACCCAGAACAGCGATCGTTTCATACCAGCTTCGCAATTCCCCCAGTACCGACCACGAGTGATGCTTGCTCCACCATAGATCGCACTGCTCCAAGGCTGCAAAATAGCTATCCCAGTCCCTAACTTGCCTAAATAACTTCATCGGCTTCTCGATCCGCGTTGACTTTTCCAGGTTCAGAGGAGTGGGTGGCTTCTTTCTCCTCAAGCGTTCATATTTGTCAATTGCGGTATTATCCGGTGGGCCGCAGTCACTCCAGAGCTCGTTGAACCATTTCTCTACCGACTTTGTTGCAGAGGTTTCAAACATGGCCTCCTCGTTCATTACAAATCCGCCAGTAGTGAAGTTCGCGCTCCCAACCCAGGCAACAGTCTTCTCATCGCCACGGAATATGTAGACCTTCGGATGGAAACGGCGATCACCCTCCACCAAGCGAAGTTTGCCGATACGTGCCAATTTCCGTAGAGCTACAGGGTCTGTCTGATTCCCCCAAAGCCCGACAACGGCTCGAACTCTTAAGGGACGCGTTCTTTGAACCAACAGTCGAAGCCCCTCGTGACTGGTCGCCCAGGCAGTAGCCATATCCAGTTCCCTAGCCCATTCTAAATGGCTCCGGAAACGCGCCAATATCTCACGATGTTTAATCAGCATGACGCTCGCGTGTAAATCTTTGACATTTCCTGCTCACTGTTGATAAGTCATATCTATCACAGGCTATGCCAAATACCTTACTCCTCTATCAGTGCTGCCCTTCGGTACCGAGACAATTTCCACACCAATAGCGACCACCACTTGTTCTGACTCATTTCCGAAAATCAATGGTAGTTGCGAATGTTGCAGCGCACGTTCTCGAGTCCCGAACACTTCTACTCCAACTAGGATCGCCTTGCCCGGCTCGTTCTCTTTCTTTCTACCGTCGGCCAGAAAGCTAAATCGTTGATCTGTATTTAATGTCTTGCAGTGGATTCCGCACCTGTTTATTTCTTGGTGGAGGGAACTCATTTCCGCTTCAGTTAACCGGCAGAACAGTTCGCAAATTTTTTGCGCTCTCGCATCCGAGTCATTTTCTGCCTTGAGTAGCGCATCAGTGAGAATACTGTCATCAGGCAGTTCCATCATGTCATCTGCCACCAATGATCGAACTGCGTCTCTTTCGAGATAATTGTCACCTTCTTGCTCAATCAAATCTTCCATTCTTTGCTTGGTTTTACTTTTAACTACTTCCGGGACGCCATCTAGAGTCCCGAGCAATTTATCGCTTTGTGTCCTTATGTATTCAATCAGTGCGACTGGCACAATTACCTTTTGGTCTGACCAAATATCAACCTGGGCTGGATCCACGAGGGTCCCGCGCCAGTATTGATTCATCTCTTGTTCCACTATGCCAAACATCGCTATCTTAGGAATTTTGGCATAGACCATGAGTATCGCTTCTTTTGACCCGCCATCCTCTAATAGGTCCAAGCCCACTCCACGATTCCAATAGAAGCTATTGAGTTCAACTGCACGCCCGGTAGAGTCAGCCATCTGCCCGTTCTGCACGAGCAAATGCTGTTTGAATTCTCCGATATCACTGCGCTTGCCGAGGAGATACGTCCTCCATACCTCTTCAGCCTGCCTCAGACGATCTTCGTTCGAAATTTTACTGAAGGGCTTCTCCTTGTGCTCGTCATACCAGTGCCATGTGCGCCAAGCCATTGATACGAGAAATCTGTGAACATGTTCTGCATGGGAGCTCTCGCTTACCTTTCGCCCTTTCCAAATTCCGTGGTAGACAGCCTCTGCAAAACGCGTTTCGCTACGCGAAAGGAGTTGTTCACACTCCTGACAAAGCCAAGTTTTCTTCGGTAAATCCTGCTCTATATTGAGGAATTTTCCTCCCTCGGCCATGTAGTACTTCGGGTCCTCCACAGCGCCGCTCGGCTTCGTGCCTCTCCGAACAAACCGAGGAATAACATGACTCTTTTGAAGTACCCTATTCTGTTTACACAGTTTGCACTGGCCTGTCTTGTTCATTGTTCCATCCTTTCAATAAATGGAGTCTCCGACAAATCCGGGGCGGTTCACTTTTCCAGTTGTCGATGCTGTAGTCTGAAGGCCGTGATGTTTGATTGTAGACCGCCCTCTGGTCGAATCCACCAGGCAGTCTCTCCTGTTTTGTGAAGATAAGCTCAAACCGCAATAGGCGCCGGTATGGACGGGTGCGCCTGATATCCAACCAGTTCAAAATCCTCGTAACGGAAGCCAAAGATATCATCCACGTCGGGGTTGATCCGCATCTGCGGCGGCGGTAAGGGTTCTCTTTCCAGTTGCAGGTCCGCCTGCTCCAGGTGGTTCATATACAGGTGGGCATCGCCCAGGGTGTGCACGAACTCGCCCGGCGCAAGGCCGGTCACCTGGGCCATCATCAGGGTGAGCAGGGAATAGGAGGCGATGTTGAACGGCACGCCCAGGAAGATATCGGCGCTGCGCTGGTAGAGCTGGCAGGACAGGGCGCCGTCGTTCACGTAGAACTGGAAGAAGGCATGGCAGGGCGCCAGGGCCATCTTGTCGATGTCCCCGGGGTTCCAGGCGCTGACGATCAGGCGGCGCGAGTCCGGGTTGGCCTTGATCTGTTCAATCACGCCTGCTACCTGGTCTATGGTCGTCCCGTCCGCCGCGGGCCAGGATCGCCACTGCACGCCGTACACCGGGCCCAGTTCGCCGTCTTCGTCGGCCCACTCGTCCCAGATGGTGACGCCGTGGTCGCGCAGGTACCCGACATTCGACTCGCCCCGGAGGAACCACAACAACTCGTAAATGATGGATTTCAGGTGCAATTTCTTGGTGGTCAGCACGGGGAAGTCCCGGCCCAGGTCGAAACGCATCTGGTGGCCGAACACGCTCAGGGTGCCGGTGCCGGTGCGGTCGGATTTCCGTGTGCCCCGGTGGCGCACGTGGCGTAACAGGTCCAGGTATTGTTTCATGTCACGTAGAGCTTCGATTATTCATTATCGTATTACATCAGTTTCCGGCAAGCGAATTAAGACCCGCTGTGAATACATCCATGTACGCTTACCATCCGCTATCCATGCGGATGATAGTCTTAATTCGCTTGCCGGAAACTACCATGAGCCAGAATAATTAATACTATACCAATTACGATCATAGGAAAGGACAACGCCTGTCCCATGGTGATCCAGCCGAAACCGAGGTAGCCCAGGTGGGCGTCCGGTTCGCGCACGAATTCCACGGCGAAGCGGAACAGGCCGTAGCACAGCAGGAACAGTCCCGAGACGGCCATCCGCGGCCGCGGACGGGCGGAGAACCACCAGAGGATCACGAACAGGCACAGGCCTTCCAGGAATGCCTCGTAGAGCTGTGACGGGTGCCGCGGCAGCGGGCCGGCATTGGGGAATACCATCGCCCAGGGCAGGTCCGTCGTCTTACCCCACAATTCGGCATTGATAAAATTTCCGATCCGGCCGGTGAAAAGTCCGACGGGCACCACCGGTATCAGGAAATCGGTGACCTCGAAGAGGGTCTTGTCGATCCGGCGGCCGTACAGCCAGCCGGCGATGAGTACCCCGATCAACCCGCCGTGGAACGACATGCCGCCCTGCCAGACCTTGAACACGTCCACGGGGTTGCCGAGGTAGTACGGCAGGTTGTAGAACAGCACCGATCCCAGCCGGCCGCCGATGATGACGCCCAGGATGCCGTAGAACATGAGGTCTGCTACCTGCTCCACGGTCCAGCCGAAGCGCCCCGACTTCGCCCGGTAGTGCAACAGCGCCCAAGCGCCCACAATGCCGGCGATATAACTGAGCCCGTACCAGCGGATCTGGATTAAGCCCAGGTCGATGGCTACGGGGTCGATATCAGGGAAGGTCAGCAAACTTCTTCTAATGGTCTACGCGGTTCGCCCTGGATTTTTTTCAGGTCCTTAATATCTTCCAGTTCTTCCAGCTTATCGAGAAGCGCATCTTCGATGAAACGATTCATCTTGAGACCTCGCGACCGGCATGCTCTTCTGACCGCTCGCTTGATTTTGCTTTCGATACGTGTTGCAAGTTGGGCTTGCATTGAAAATTCCTGTGTGTCTGTTGAAATGACTGCATAATTTTAGCATATTCCCTTGCCAACAGGCGGTCCCCGGTCTGAACCTGGCGCGCCTGACAGGATTCGAACCTGTGACTTCTGCTCAAAAAACAGTTACTACCAAAAATTGTATCGTGCTTCAAAGCCGAACCATGACGGCTCATTGACGAACGCGGTCAGGTTGAGGAAATTCAACGCGCCGTCCACTGCGATTTCGTCGGTAATATTTCGCCCGACAAACGCGATGTCGTATTTGTCATTCGGCCCTTTGAAGCCGGCTCGCACACCGCCAATCCACCTGGAGTCAGCAACAAACTCCACTGATTCATGGAAGAAAATGTTGGAGTCGCCGCGATAATTCCAGTCAGTGCTTGCATACAACCTGCCGCTTTTAAAGGGGATGCCGTAAAAGACGTCGAAATTGAACAACCATTTTGGCGCCCGTGGCAAGGGGTTGCCGTCAATGGCTACCGTCGTAACCGGACCAAAAAAACCCGGGTTTACTGCCGTGACCGGATCCAGGCCCGTACACCTTGGTGTAGAAGCACATTGTTCATCACCGAGGGTACCGTCTTTAATTTCCGTATCGGTATAACTCATATTCATATTGACGCGGAAATTTTCGTGAAACAAAATCTCGAGCACTGATTCAAAGCCTGCGCCTTCAGTTTTGTCGGCATTCAGGATTGAATTGACTATATCCGCGCCGCCGGTCGCGGTGAGCTGTTGATCATCAATCTCGTAATAGAAAGCACTGGCGTTCCAACGGACGCGACCATCAAACAGCAGCGCTTTAAAACCCCCTTCATAGGAAATGATATCTTCCGTGTCAGCCGTATCGGTAAAACCGAAACGGCCTATGGTGACCGGACCTCGAGAGGATGTGCCGATACGTGCATACACGCTGAAGTTATCGGCGAAGGCATACGTGCCGGACACATCCCAGTTGACATAATCATCAGACAGCGCAATGGTTGCAGCAGGGGCAAAAGACCCCGGACCCGGCACCACTTCCAGGTCTTTTTCGTCATCTGTATACCGCACGCCTGCGCTTACGGTCAAAGCATCACTCACTTCAAATTCCAGGTGTCCGAAACCGGCGACGGAGGTGGTCTGTTGCACTACCTGGGTTATATCGGTGCGTGCTCCACCTACGGCAAAGTTTTCACTATCCACGGTAATATCTTCATCGAAGTAATAGAAACCAAGCTGGTAAAACCAGCGGTCAACGGTACCTGACAGTCGGAGTTCCTGGCTCAACTGGTAATGATCTGACAGACCATCAGCTGTTTCCAGGCCAAAAAAAGCATTAAATCCCAATTGGCCGATCTGCGCCGGACCCCCTACTATTCCGCCATCAACATCACCACCTGTGAACCCTTCTACCTCATCATATCCGGTGATGGAGGTCACTGTCATCGTGTCGCTGATATCGTATTCCATGTTGAGATTGACACCAAAGTGGTCAACTTCACCACGGGGTTCACTGTCCCAGGTAGCGGTTTCGGGGTCGAAACCGGGACGCACGCCTTTGCTGCCCACCTCTATTGCATTCGCATAGAAAAACGCCAGCACGTCACCGTCCTGGTGGAAACCATGTAATTTCAGGGTAGACGAAAAGTCCTCATTCGGCTCCCACAATAACTGGACGCGGTAGGTAAATTCATCAAAGGCGCCATGGTCATCACCTGAACCGGCGAGGGAAGGGTTATTGATCCAGTCACCGCGTGAGAGATATTTCAGCGACACACGACCTGCCAGGGTGTCTGTCAGTCCACCACCCAGGGCGGCCTCCCAGTTATGGGTATTACGTTCACCATAACCACCCTGTATGTAACCGTCTTTTTCAAATGAGGGTTTAACGCTGTCAATTTTTACGATCCCGGCGGTGGTATTACGACCGAATAATGTTCCCTGCGGGCCGTTCAATACCTCAATTCTCTCAATATCAAATACCGGAAGACTCTTGAGAATTGAATTCTCAAGGGGGATGTCATCGTAAACCATGGATACCGGTTGGTTTGCATTCACGTCAAAATCAGTGTTGCCCAGGCCGCGAATATAAAACCGGGGAGACTGACGGCCATTTGAAGACTCAACTATCAAGCCAGGCACACGACCGGTTAATGCGCGGATATTTTCACCGGAACCATGAAAATCCCTGACAGAATCAGGGAACAGTGCCGTAACTGAAGCAGGGACATCCTGCAAACTCTGCTCACGTTTTTGTGCGGTGACGATGATTTCTTCCAGTGCGCCCTGGGCAAAGACGGCTGAGCTTGCGACTGAAGCGGCGATCAAAAATGAATTTGCCAGTAATTTTATCGATATAACATTTCTCGGAAACATCACTTCCCCCTATGTCGAAAAGTGTCAAAAAACAGCTAACCAGCGAATGCCAGATAATATATTAGCCGATTTTCGATTGATTAAGCTACAGAAAAAGACCGTGCGGCGCTGTTCACTTCTGCCATTATTTCGAAGGGATCAACGGCCGTCATTTCCCGGTGTTTCATAACCCATTGACCATTGACCATCACGCTGTCTACATCTTCCCGCCCGGCTGCATATACTAATATTGAATACGGATCGTACATGGGAGTCAGGTGAGGTTTACGAGTATCGATTAGAATAAGATCCGCTTTTTTCCCCACTTCAAGAGAACCAATCTCATCGTCCATGTTGAGTGCTCTGGCGCCATTCAAGGTGGCCATTTTGATCATTTCCCTGGCGGAATTTAACCCGGCATCATCATTAATTGTCTTGTGTACAATTGCCGCGGTACGTATGACTTTCCAAAGATCGAGATCATTGCTGCTGGATGGGCCGTCAGTGCCAAGTGTCACATTGACTCCTGCTTCCGTCAGCGCCTTGACCGGTGCTATTCCGTCAACCAGTTTTAAATTGGAGATGAGGCAGTGAGAGATGGAAGTATCCGTTTCAGCCAACAATTCGATTTCGCGCGCACTCAAGTGCACGCCGTGCGCAATAACCAGGCGCCGGCTTAACAATCCCATAGAACCAAGTATTTCTATTGGTCTGCTGCCCAGGCGTTTTTCTATTTCCTGCACACCGTAGTTGGTTTCTGCAGCATGGATCTGTACCGGGCAGTCATATTTGGAGCTGAGGTCCAGGGTGTGCTCTATTTCACTTAATGTCATCAAATGTTCACCCAGAGGAAAGACCCCCGGGGTAATCAACGGATCATCTGCATACTCATTTATAAACCATTCAGCGTGCTCACTGCGCTCTGTTAATGTTTGCAGCCCGTCGAACCCGGGGAAATCGACAAAAACAGTACCCGCTACCAGTCTGAATCCTATTTTTTTTGCCACTGCCGCTGTCATTTCCGGATGCCAGTACATATCCATGCAGCAGGTGGTGCCTCCCTGGACCATCTCGGTTATCCCAAGCAGGGCGCCCAATTCAACCCTTTCCCTGGTCAATATCGCAGATTCCAGCGGGAACAGCCTCTCCAGGAAACCCAATAAATTCAAATCATCCGCCAATCCACGAAACAGCGTCATGGGGATATGAGTATGTGTGTTGATAAGGCCCGGCATCACAATGTGATCTTTGGCCTCAATTTTGTTGGTGGCTGTATAATTTTTATCGATGTCTTTTTTATTTCCCAGCGCAATAATGCGTGAGTCCTTAACTGCCACAGAGCCGGAATCATAAATAGTATTTGCTTCATCCATGGTCAGTACCAACCCACCATTTATCAGGCAATCTGCTTCTTGTCTTGACATGTTTTTTTTATTCCAAAAAAAACATACATCTGGTCTTCTCTATTGACGCAAAGAACTCCATGGCGCCTGTTCGCTCACATCGTCAAACTCGTATCCCGCATCGCCTACGGCAGGACCCAGAATTGCGAGTAATTTTACTTCCTGTTCCGAGTCGTTAAAGGATGCGTGCACAGTATTTTCAGGAATAAATGCAACATCTCCCTTCCTTATATTCTGCTTCTTTTCCTCTATCCATTGTTCGACAGTACCGTCTATCATGTAGAGGATTTCCTCCTGTCGAGGGTGCTTATGAAAATCGTGTCCCTGGCCGGGAGCAAGTGTGACCTCGATCACTATCAGGTTTTTACTGCCTGTATCCTGAGGTCGCGACGCCCAGCCCAGTGCACCCCAGTCCGGGTATTCACGTTCAATCTCTTCGGCCGTCAAAAAACGCCCCTTGCCGTCACACACTTTACACATTGCTCACCTCCGCCAATAAGTTTCAATCTTACGTTTCATAATCCTGCAGATTTTCATGCTCCAAACCGCCCGATACTCTGATAGCCTGTCCCCGAATCAGGACAGCTTCTTCCGATAACAAAAATGCAGCAACATAGCCGACTTCAATCGCTTCCATCTTTCTACCCAGTTGCGGTGCAATCCAGGTCTCGCGCAAAGCGGTTGCAGTGCGATCGGAATTTGTCGACTTTGCCTCAGCGGCAGCCTGCAACATATCGGTATGTATGCCGCCGGGACAGATGGCATTGACGTTGATACCGTACCTGCACCACTCCGCGGACTGCGCCTGTGTCAGATTAATGACCCCCGCCTTGGTAACACTGTAATTTGCCATCATTACGTGTGCCCTTAACCCGCCTTCCGACGCCAGGTTAACGATATTGCCGCCGGTTTTTTGTTTGATTACCTGGCGCACGAAAGCCTGTGAGCAAATGATAGTTCCGCCGAGATTTACTTCGACTTCCTTTTGTCGTTTAGCCGGATCTGAATCCAGTAGAGGTCCTGGGTCCGCTAATACTGCTGCATTGTTGACGAGCCCGTCAATTTTTCCGAAGCGCGCTACGCCGGCTTCGATTGTGTCAGCCACGGCATCCCTGTCGGTAATATCCATCGCTGCGGCCATCACATCTTCAGCATCATACTCGTCAGCCAGTATTTTTGCGGTCCCATCAGCCGAAGCTGCATCCACATCAGTAACGATCACTGCGGCGCCTCTTTTCATTACCGCCTGTGCGATGCCGCGCCCAATTCCCCCGCCGGCGCCGGTGATTAACACAACTCTGTTACTTAACATGTCTATCTTGTCCTCTTGATTTTACAAAATTCAGCAACCTGCTCCGTAAGCGCTCGTTCAACAGGCAGGCGCTCCATGGAACTGGCGCCATAGAATCCATCCAGGTCTTTCACATTGTCTACGACAAATTGCATATCCCGGGGCTCGGCAATCGGCCCGCCATGACATAGCACCAGCACCTCGTTATTTAACCCTTTGCAGGTATCTGTTATCTGCTGGATTAATTCGACCGATTGAGGCAACGTTTTCGCTGTCGCAGCACCAATGCTGCCGCTTGTTGTCAGGCCCATGTGGGCAACAACTATGTCTGCACCGGCGTCGGTCATCAGCCTGGCTTCGTCAATATCAAATACGTAGGGAGTCGTTAGCAGGTCGAGCTCGCGGGCGGCCGCGATACACTCAACTTCCTTGTCATAACCCATTCCGGTTTCTTCCAGGTTCATCCTGAAGACACCATCAATCAAACCAACGGTCGGAAAATTCTGTATTCCGGCAAATCCCATGTCTTTCAATTCTTGCAGGAAAGGCTTTAACATCATGAACGGGTCAGTGCCGTTTACACCGGCCAGCACGGGAACTTCTTTTACGACAGTAAGCACTTCACTGGCCATTTCCTTGACTATTTCATTGGCATTTCCATACGCCAGTAAACCGGATAGTGAACCTCGTCCGGCCATGCGGTAGCGCCCGGAATTGTAAATTACGATCAGGTCTATTCCCCCGGCTTCCTCACACTTGGCTGATAAGCCGGTTCCTGCGCCGCCACCAATGATCAGCCCACCCGTCTTAACTTTATTCTTCAGCTTTTTTAGGATTTGTTCTCTGTTCATTCGCTATCATTTGAGCTTGCTGGGGACAGAATGAATTCTGTCCCCGAATTTACACAGCAAAGTTATGGAGTACCGTTCATGTCCAGCACATCAGCTAACGCGTCAAGTAGCAGTTCAGCAAATTCCGGATCATTAATGTTATGGGATGAGCGCAGTATTTTTCGTTCATTATTTTGCTCAACCATCTCTTCCAGGGTATTAAACAGGGCCTCGTCAGCTTCAATATCGAAGAAAGGCTGCCCCGGGGCATCAAGCATGGATACGCCGCCTTCAGGGATGACAAGTGTAAATGGCGCCTTGCTTTGATTTATCCTGGAAGCCATCCATTTTGCTATAGCTGTACATTCCTCCACGTTTGTACGCATCAAGGTTACTTCCGGGTTGTGTACATACAAATTACGGTTCTTGAATTTTTCCGGTACGGTTTCGAGACCGCCAAAATTCACCATGTCCAATGCTCCCAGACTCATGACACAAGGTATCCGGTTATGAACGATGCTTTCGAAGCGATGCTCGCCACAGGGAAATACGCCGCCGGCAATTTCATCAGCTACCTCTGTTGTCGTAATATCCAGAACCTGATCGATGTAGTTGCTGTTTACCAGGCTTTCCATAGCCCGCCCACCGGTACCCGTTGCATGAAAAACAAGACAGTTCTTTCCCCGGGACTCCAGTTTTTTTCGTACTGCGTCCACACAAGGCGTGGTTACGCCGAACATGGTCATTCCAATTGCCTTGTTTTCTGTCTCAGGCCTTGAATAGTTATTTACCATGCCGCTGAGCGCATGAGCGGCATTATTCAGGATGACTTCGGATACGTTATTCAAGCCGGCAATATCCACCACCGAATACATCATCGTAATATCACTGCAATCTATATAAGGCTGGGTATTTCCGCTGGCAACAGTCGATACCAGTAGTTTGGGCAGACCAATCGGCAAGGCCCTCATGCCTCTCGATATCAATGAGGTTCCACCAGAGCCGCCGATACCAATGACGCCTGCAATTCTGTTCTCGTTAAGTTCTTGCAGCAAAAAGTTTTCCAGGGCTTCGCTCATTGCTGTTACGGCCATTCCCCGATCAGTCTGATCCAGCACATGTTGCGCTCCCCTGGCATGACATGCTGCAATGGTCTCTTTACCAATATCGGGGGATCTTTGCGGGCTGTTTGCTGTGCCGACATCAACAATTTTGACTTTTATCCCGGTCTGACTGATTTTGTCAGCGACGAAACAAATCTCGTCTCCCTTTGTGTCCATGGTTGCCACGGCATAAACAAACATATTCATAAGCTGTTGTGTCATAAGAGGAGTTTTGATTGATGGTTTTTAATGGATTATGCATCCGCCCAGGATAGTTTGAAATGTCATATTCTATTCAGAAAATGACTGGAATGAAGATTTATTTATAAAACTAAACCTGCCCGGCGCAATGAGCAAAACAGCCCTAAGCCCGGGAGTACTCGATATTTCTACCGGACGCAGGTCTATGGTCTGGTCGATGGTGTCCGCAATAGTCCTGGTCAGAACAGGAAGTCCGATGCGTCGAGGTTGGCGATGTCGAAACCCTCCAGAAATATCGACCCGCCGCCTGACGTCGTCATGTGTATCGTCACGCCGTTGGAGTCGGATGACAGGATAAGCGCATCAAAACCGGACAGGTCGGTTGCGCTGAGGTCAATGAGGTCTTCATTATCGGTGAAATCCAGGATGGTGTCGTCGCCGTTGACCCAATCGAAGATGAATTGATCCGGGCCGTCGCCACCTTCCAGTACGTTATCACCGTATCCACCCGACAGCCTGTTGGCGCCGCTATCGCCTGCCAGTATGTCATCATGGTTGGACCCCTCTATGCCCTCTATGCTGACGAACACGTCACCCTCGGCATGGCCACCTTGTCCCGTCCCATCTTCGAGGCTTATGGTTACTGCAGTGTCGGAAACCCAGTAAACCGCAATATCTACACCATCTCCACCATCCAGCCGGTCGGCGCCGGACATTCCCCACAACCGGTCATCACCAGCTTCTCCGAAAAGCCGGTCATCGCCCGCTGCACCATTAATCTGGTCGTCAGCCCCGCGGCCATACAAATCGTTGGCGCCGTTGTCACCCCTGATGGCATCCCTGTATTCAGACCCAATCACGTTTTCGATATTGACAATTTCTTCGCTCCTGTCGTTGTAGTAATTTCGCGAACCCTTGTTATGCCCCAGATTTACCAACATTCCTTCCACTGCATTTGCATAAGACACCGTATCCACACCTGCAGCCGACTGCGCATACGACGCCGTATCGGCGCCGGGTCCGCCCCTGAGCGTGTCGGCATCCGCTCCCCCTTCCATTACATCGTCACCGATACCGCCAAACAGGGCATCGGCGCCGGGTCCGCCCAGCAGCACGTCATCACCGCCGCCGGGACCGCGTACAACCTGTCATCACCGCCGCCCCCTTCCAGCCGGTTGGCCCGGCTGTCACCGGCCAGGGTATCGGCGTGCTTCGAGCCCAGGAGATGCTCAACGTCGGAAACGGTTTCCTGCCGGGTGTCACCGTCACCGTCGATATACTCGACCGTCACCATCGCCGCGAAGGTATCGCCTTCGGCGTCACCGCCCCGTACCTCACTCGAGTGCAGGCGAACGGTCACCCCGGCAGCCGACTGCGCGTAAGAAGCGGTGTCTTCTCCCGCCCCCCCGCTCAGCCTGTCCGCGCCCGCCCCACCTTCCAGGCTGTTGGCAGCGTCATTCCCGATCAGGACATCCGCGTAGGCCGAACCGATGATATTCTCGATATTGACCAGCACGTCGCCCTCGGCGTGGCCTCCGGTCAGCGTTCTCTGCCCAAGATTGATTGTCACAGCAGTATTCGACCCGTGATAGGACGCCCAGTCCGTACCGGGGCCTCCATCCAGCCGGTCCGCGCCGGCGCCGCCTTCCAGCACATCGTCGCCGCGGCCGCCGCTCAGATCGTCGTTACCGTCCCGTCCCTGCAGGTAGTTTGCGGCATCGTTACCGGTCACTACGTCATCCCCGGATCCACCGATGAAATTTTCTATCAACGTGTCCTGCGCGATGATCAGGTTACCGACCAGACCGTACACGTCCGAGAACCTCTCGGGTCTCAGGTCAACCTGTTGGTCGGCGCTGTCGGTGCGTAGATCCAGGGTATCGATACCCCCGCTGTCGTACAGCGTCAGAGTGACGGGGTTTTCGAAAGATGAATCCCCCTCGCCGGTCCAAAGCTCGAACAGTTCGCCCAGGTAGCCTTCGACATCGGCGCCATAGCCGAAAATCGTTGTCGCTGACGGGGTTCAGCTTTCCCTCAAATACATCCCCGGCAGACAGCTCGTATTGAGTTCCGGAATTCGGCGATGCATCACCGTTGTTCTCTCTGATTATAGCCATATCTCGTTAATCTCCACACGCTCGTCCCATTCATTAAAAGTCATCGCCCGGAGCCGTACTTTTCTTCATATAGCTACATGAGATTTTATGACTGCCAGCTGCTGTTGGTTCTCGGCAAGATTAGATGAACCAGTCATCGTTATCCACCGGCGCGAAGGCGCCGGCATACACAGGTGCTGACTCGTCCACGAACTCAAAGTCATCAATCAGGTTAATGGTTCCCAGCAAATTTTCGTCCTGCCCAATCTCTAGAGCATCAACCGCCAGTTCGTCAAACACCTCCTCGAGATCACGTTCGAGCTCATCGTCTGAGCAGTTGACGTCCAGCGAAGTAACCGTGAGATCTTCACTAAGGTCCGCGTTCGCTGAGCAGTCGGCAGAGACATCCGGGCTGTCAAGGTCGATTTCGAGACTGACTCCGTAGCCGTTCTGACGCTCATTAATCGTCAAATCAACGGTGATAGTCTCGCTATAACCAAGTGCATTATAAGTCTCGGATCTGAGATTAATACTGTCCGCATCAATGGCGCCTTCTATAATGGATTGCTCGTCATAACCCAGTAAATCATACGCCTCCAATACGAAATCGAAGCGTTGTATTTCAGAGCCGTCCCGACCATGAATGAAAGTAGCGTCAACCGAGATGGTTCCGTCGAAGTTGAGTATATTGCGATCCCCTCCCACTACATCGACGATGAGTTCATTATTCTCAGGCGCCTGGTTAATGGTTACCCGAAAACCCGCGATGCTCGAAATGCCGTTATCGAATATATCAAGGGCCTCTTCTATTTCATATTCAATCAACTGAATTCGGCCGTAGAGTGTATCCTTCTGGCCATTGCCGTATAAAAGCTCCCCCCACTCAGTGTCATTAGTTGGCGACCAGCCCCAGTCATAGACCAGCTCAATCGAGACACCGTTTCGAATTTCAAGAATATAAAAAGAAGCACCGTCGTGAGTAAAATCCACTGGAGAAGTGTAGTAAGCGTCGTTCACGAAATCGTAATCCCTGAATAACCGAATCGGATGATAGCCTCCGCCGTAGTACCCTGCACGCATATCCCGGCCAGCCATCTGAAATTCATACAGACCGTCCGCCTCTTCTTCCAGCTTTTCCAAATGTTCCTCCAAAGTAAGCGGAACGACGAATGAGGAGGGCAACAGCTCATCCACCTCCACCAGGCGGTCATACAGATTATCCGTTTCCGTTCTGTCCGGATGGGCGTGTGTTGCCTGTCCGGCCCTGGACCAGCCGGACACATAGGAACCATCCTCCGCGAAAAAGAAGACCTTGAGTTGATCGCCCTGTCCGTGTTCAACCCGGTAGTCCACGTGAGATTTACCGGGGTCGTGTAAATTGGTATATGTATTCCCGCGCCACTCAAATTCCTGGGGCAAACCGGTTTCTTCATAGGTATCGATTGCAGCCGCCAGACGGGCATGAAAGACTTTTTCATCCAGACGGGAGGTCAGCTCGGTCAACCGATCATCCAGAGTCAGCTGACGATCCTTATCGAAGGATGTACTGAAGCTCAGGGTTTCGGTGCCATAACCCCGTTCCCAGACAGTAAGGTAGGTGCCGTCATCGGAGATAAAATAGATTTTCAGGTACGGGTCGCTTTTTTCGCCGTGATCAAAACGATAACCCTCAAGCCCGCCACGGGTGGTGTAGGGGCGCAGGTCCGTATAGACCTCGCCGTTATGCCCGAAAGAGGTCTTTCCAAGTTCTGCAGTCTTTTTTATCTTGGCGTCTAATACGTCGGGCATAACAACTCCGCATGATCAGTTTGGCATGTTGACTGGCAGCATGGGGTAATGTCAAGAATTTCTCACCCTTCATGGCAGTGAAATTTTGCGCCTGGGGCATGAACCCGGCCGCGACTATACTGCCTGCAGGCCCGCTGGCCTGGGTGTCTGGAATGGCCTGTTACAACTGGGGAAATGGCGCGCCTGACAGGATTCGAACCTGTGACTTCTGCCTTCGGAGGGCAGCACTCTATCCAACTGAGCTACAGGCGCTTATCAATTTTCAAATTATAACAGTAATTGCACGCGAGAAGAGGAGGAGCGGGAATCCAACTCTAATTTGGGACACCCATAAATTAACAAATTTTAGCAATTTATGGGTGTCCCAAATTGGATCTGTCTTATTTGGGGGGATTGGCGGATAATGGATGGATGAGTGACAAATCCTTCCCGCCTAATGCGCTTGCTGGTGAGACCAGCCCTTATTTATTGCAGCATGCGAATAATCCGGTTGCCTGGCATCCGTGGAGCGATGAGGCGCTGGCGCTTGCCAGGACGGAGGGGAAGCCCATTTTGCTGTCCGTCGGGTATTCGGCCTGTCACTGGTGTCATGTCATGGCGCACGAGTCTTTTGAGGACGAAGAGACCGCGGCCTTGATGAACCGTCATTTCATCAATATCAAGGTGGACCGGGAAGAACGGCCCGACATCGACAAGATCTACCAGACCGCGCAGCAACTGCTGACGGGACGGACCGGGGGCTGGCCCCTGACCATGTTCCTGATGCCGGACGACCACACGCCGTTCTTCGGCGGCACCTACTTCCCGCCGGAACCGCGCCATGGCCTGCCGGACTTCAAGTCCCTGCTGACCAGGATTAACGAGGTTTACCAGGAAGACAGGGCGGCTATTGCGGAACAGAACACGGCCTTCATCAAGGCCCTGGAACAAACTACGGCCGCTGATCCTGCCGACCCGGAAACCCGGCTCGATACAAGCCCGGTGGAGCTGTGCGTGGAGCAACTGGCGCGGGCGTTTGACCGGCGCGACGGCGGCTTTGGCGGGGCGCCGAAGTTTCCCCACCCGGGCAACCTGGAACTGCTGCTGTACCAGCATGGGCGGACTGCCCAACCGGGTCCCCTGGATATGACGCGCTTTACCCTGGAGAAAATGGCGAGGGGCGGCATTTACGACCAGGTCGGCGGCGGTTTCTGCCGCTATTCGGTGGACGCTGAGTGGCGCATTCCCCATTTTGAAAAGATGTTGTACGACAACGGGCCGCTGCTGGCGCTGTACGCCAACGCCTGGCGCATCAGCGGGGACGAACTGTTCCGGCAGACGGCACGGGGCACGGCAGAGTGGGTGATGCGCGAGATGCAGTCCGCAGAAGGCGGTTTTTATTCCTCCCTGGACGCGGATTCGGAGGGTGAGGAAGGGAAGTTCTACACCTGGGAACCGGGCGAGGCGCACCGGCTCTTGAGTGAGGCCGAGTTTGATGATTTCGTGCGTTATTCCGGCCTGGACAGGCCCGACAACTTTGAAGGGCGCTGGCATCTCTATGTTGCCGAGACGCCGGAGGAGATTGCCCGCAAATCATCCCGCGACCCCGGGGAGGTTGAACGGAACCTGCAGAGCGCCAGGGCAAAGCTGTTCACGGAGAGAGAACGGCGGGTACGGCCCGGGCGCGATGACAAGATACTGACATCCTGGAATGCCCTGATGCTGAAAGGGATGAGTGTTGCGGCGCTACGCCTGCAGGAACCCGGTTATCAGCAATCGGCGCAGCGTTGCCTGGAGTTTATCCATGCCGGCATGTGGGACGGGAAGCGACTGGCGGCCACCTGCAAGGACGGCAGGGCGCACCTCAACGCTTACCTGGACGACTACGCCTTCCTGATAGACGCCATCATCCACCTGCTGTCCTGCAAGTGGTCGGGCAAGTGGCTGGAGTTTGCCATGCAACTGGCCGATACCCTGCTGGAGCAGTTTTACGACCGTGAGGCCGGCGGTTTCTTTTTTACCTCCCACGACCACGAGGCCTTGCTGCAACGGCGCAAGGACTTCACGGATGACTCGCTGCCCTCGGGCAACGGCGTCGCGGCGCTGGCCCTGCTGCTGCTGGGACACCTGACCGGCCGGCAGGACTACCTGGATGCCGCGCAGAAAACGCTCAAGTGCGGCTGGAGTACGCTGGAACGCATGCCCCATGCCTGTACCGCGCTGCTGATGGCGTTACTGGAATACGATAGCCCCAGGCGGGTGATTATCCTGCGCGGCGAGGAAGAGAGCATTGCCCGCTGGCAACAGGAGGTTGCCGCCATGCTGGACATACGCTCGCTGGTGTTTGCGATACCGGGTACGGAACAGGGCCTGCCGGACCTGATTAATGAGAAGAAAACCGGCCAGGCGGCCACGGCGTTCGTCTGTACCGGCTTTACCTGCCTTGAGCCCATCTCCGACCTGACTGAACTGGAACGTGTTATCGGGTAGATACCAAGTTTATTAATGGGTTAACCCGCTTGATGAAATTCAGGACACCCATAAATTACGTTCGGGGTTCTGGGCAAATTTGGGACACCCATAAATTAACAAATTTTAGCAATTTATGGGTGTCCCAAATTTCCGCTGACGAGTTTCCGGCTCATCCCTGGTAGGTGTGGTCAAACAGGGAAATGCGTTTTGCCAGGTGCTCCACCGCCATCACCAGGGAATCGCTGAGCGCGGATTTCTCGGAATAGTCCGCCCGCACCAGGTTCGACACGCGGCCATCCTCGATAAACCCCCAGGCTTTGCTGCGTTTTTCACGATCTTCGGAATCACCGTACACGCCGATGGCAATACCCTGCCCCTGACGCACCAGGGAGAAACAGGGTATATCGGTAAAACCGTCTCCTACCATGATCATCCGGTTGAGCGGCACCCTTACCTTGGCGGGGTCCACCTTACGGTTGACTTCGAACGGCTTGCCGATGTACTCGGGACCGAAAATCCCCTTCTGGACATGAAAAATATACCGGGTCTTATCGGTAAAACTGATGAGCTTGCGAGGAAATTTGATCCGCCCCTCGTCATCGTAGGCAAAATCCGAGGCCCATATTTCCCTGAATTCATGGGCGATGGACGTATTCCTCAACACTTCGCCTATGCCGGAACTGATCACGTAGAATTCCAGCGTGACCCGCGGGTTCACCGCGGCGGCAACCTCTCGTAACCGGGCGAATATGGTTTCAACGTCCGGGTACAGGGGGAGTTCCCTGCCCCAGCGGGACAGGCTGTCCCGGGTAATCGGTTCGATCTCCCCGCCGGCGGATTTTTCAACCATCTTGTAGAGATAAGCAGGCACCGGGTCCCATTCCTCCGCTACGGTTTTGGTTTCCGTCAACGCTTTTACTTCTTCTTTCCAGAAGTGAGGCACATCTATCCCGCACCGGCCCAGGTAACCCGAGGTGCTGTCCGGCGCCAGGGTATCGTCAAAATCAAAAATGATGGCGATGATCTCGTGCATTGGAAGTAGTGTAACAAAACCCGCGGTAGCGGCAATCAGGATATTGAAAAATCTTTACTACCGGAACAGAATGCCTTGATGATTGACAGCAAAACCATCCCGAAAGTCGAACTCCACTGCCACCTGGAAGCCTGTTTCCAGCCGCACACCGTCAAGGATATCGGACAGACCCTGGGCCTGGATGTGCCGGAAGACCCGGAAAGGTTCAGGCGCGAGTGGCTGATTACCGAACCGGTGAGCGACCTGGAAACGGCGCTGAAGAAATTTGCCAATATCCAGAAGTTGTGGGGTTCGCAGGAAACGATTGAGCGGCTGACCTACGAGGCCTGCCTATACGGTGTCGAGCAGAATATCAGGATACTGGAACTGCGCTATTCACCGGATTTTATCCGGGGCGCCAATCCCGGGTTGAGCTTCGAAATGATCCACGAGGCCATAGTCCGGGGTGTTGCGCGGGCCGGGCACCTGGACATCGCCGTCGGCCTCATCGGCATCGTGCAGAAAATCCTGTCCCTGCAGGAGGCTGCCTGTACCACCGACTTTATCATTGCGCACAAGGAGGCATTCGTCGGTATCGACATGGCCGACATGGATATCGGTTTCGGTATCCGGCGCTTTGCGCCGTTGATGTTAAAGGCGAAGCAAGCCGGCCTGCACGTCACCCTGCATTCAGGCGAAGAAAACGTGCCGGACGCGCCGCAACACGTGCGGGTCGCGGTAGAGGAACTCGGCGCGCAAAGAATTGGCCACGGCATTTATATTATCAACGACCCCGGGGTAATGGAGATCGTCAAACGGGAGCAGGTCATGCTCGAACTCTGCCCCACCAGCAACCTGTTGACCAACTCGGTACCGTCCATCGGCGCACACCCGCTGCGCAGGCTCATGGAGGCGGGGGTGATGGTATCCATCAACTCGGACGACCCGCACCTGTTCGGCATCGACCTGTGCCACGAGTATGACATCCTCCACAGCGAACTGGACCTCACCGTGGAAGACTTCGACCGCATCAACGATGACGCCGCGGCATGCAGTTTCCTGCCGTTCGAGGAAAAACAACGAGTGTGGCCGCGCAAAATTGATAATTTGGGACACCCATGAATTAACAAATTTTAGCAATTCATGGGTGTCCCAAATTAGTTTTTCGCAGGAAGGGGGAAGGTAGTAGTTTTTTGATGTCTTCGACGATGATGACGTTGACCGGGATCATGATGAGGGTGATGGTCGTTGCGAACAGGATGCCGAAGCCGAGGGAGATGCCCATGGGGATCAGGAATTGCGCCTGTACCGATTTCTCGAACAGCAGCGGCAGCAGGCCGAAGAAGGTGGTCAGCGAGGTCAGCATCACCGGCC
>MKWU01002380.1_pt1 | contig 28479 bp, 17 predicted proteins | sample 809101 | NCBI WGS metagenome assembly MKWU01 (sample SAMN05860141, study PRJNA318959) | sponge metagenome | host: Aplysina aerophoba | place: Slovenia: Piran, Adriatic Sea, Gulf of Piran | collected 2013-05-07 | reverse complement strand
GTCTGGGAGGGTCGGCTTCCGCATTGGACTTTTCGAGGCCTGCTTAGCGTTCACTGCACGTTCCGGCCCGCATGTTCGCTGAACCGCCCTAGGCGGCCCTTTTCACCGAGTGCTTCAACCCATGTCGTTACCTCCATGAACCGCTCGGCTGCTACCAGCTGGAGCGACAGTTGCTGCGCGGGATTCGCACCCGCTTGAAGAAAGCGCCTTTCCACGGCGCACCAAACTATTTGACCTACACTCGGCAAATCGTTATAGCTTGCGGCTGCTGCAATGTACTCATATATTGCATTTGTAAGTGGAACAGGGCAGGCGTACTCTCCATTAGCTCCATCGGAGACGAAAGAATTTTGATGGAAGGCGTGGCTAAGGGGACAAATGAGCGCGATCGAGTCAGTTCAAGTAGTTGATTTCTTCAGCGGTTGCGGGGGGACAAGTGCAGGCCTCCGGCAAGCGGGCATGGAAATTATTCTCGGAATTGATGAAGATGAAGATGCGGCGGCAACCTTTCAAGGTAACTTCCCAGAAGCTGGATTCATTTGTCGAGATATTCGCCAGATTTTCTCTTGGGAATTGGAATCGTATCTTACTCGCCAGCGTGAACGGCCACTTTTGTTTTCGGCGTGTGCGCCATGCCAGCCGTTTTCGAAGCAAAACCGGAAAAAGTCGAGGTCCGATTCTCGGGTAACGCTATTGGACGAGTTGAATCGCTTTGTTCGACGCTTTCGACCAGAATACATTTTTCTTGAGAACGTTCCGGGTATTCAACGTATAAACCCGTCGAGTGGGCCACTTGGCCGCTTTTTGACGTTTCTCGATGAGCTTGATTACTGCGTTGCTCACGACGTGGTTGACTTTCTCGACTATGGCGTGCCCCAGACCCGACGTAGATTCGTGATGATCGCAAGTCTACTGGGCGATATTGCTTTGCCCGCTGCGACACATGGGCTGAAGAATGGATTGCATCCGTATTCGACTGTCTGGGAGTGGATTGGTGACCTGCCCGCGATACCTGCGGGCGGTCGAGACGACGGGACTCGCAATCATCAAGCGGCAGCCCTCTCGGCGCGGAATCTGCGGCGTATTTCGAGCACCCCGGAAGGGGGCGATCGCCGGGACTGGCCAGAGCATCTCATTCTGCCGTGCCACGAAGGTCACAAGGGGCACACTGATGTTTACGGTCGTCTAAGTCGGGATCGCCCTGCAAGCACCCTTACGACTCGCTGCATCAGTCTGTCAAATGGTCGCTTCGGCCACCCTACCCAAGACCGTGCGCTCAGCGTCAGAGAGGCGGCTTGTCTACAGACATTTCCGAGGGAATTCGCATTTGAGGGCGGTCTCGCATCTATGGCAGTGCAGATAGGAAACGCCGTACCCGTGGAGTTGGCCCGCAAATTTGGGGAGACCATAAACGAGCACGTTGATTCGATTGCTGGTTTGGCGGGCGCCTAAATGGTTGGAATTCGGGTCCGTGCTCGCGCATTGGATATGCTGGGCCGTCAGCAGATCGCTGGTATTCCCACGGCAATTAGCGAACTATTCAAGAACGCACATGATGCATATGCCCATAGGGTCGAAGTGGATTTTCTCCGTCGATCCAGTGTGCTGATTTTGAGAGACGACGGCATTGGAATGTCGCGCCGAGACTTTCTGGATCGCTGGCTGACACTGGGGACGGAAAGCAAGCTGGGGGTCAACTTCGGCATGGCACCACCTCCGCTCGATCCATCCCAAGCTGTTCGACCCATTATGGGAGAGAAAGGCATTGGTCGATTAGCCATTGCGGCTATAGGGCCCCAGGTATTGGTACTCACACGCGCTAAGGCGCAGGAAGAGTGCGACGAATTGGTGGTTGCGTTCATACATTGGGGAATCTTCGGACTCCCCGGCGTAGACTTAAGCGACATCCAAATCCCGATGAGGATGTTTCCAGGGGGCTCGTTGCCTTCTGGTAGCGATATTGCTGATATGGTAGCTGAGGTCCGCGAGAACGTGGAAGAGGTTGCTGCTGGGCTACCGCGTTCTCTCGTGAGAGCAATTCTTGGCGACCTAAATCGGCTTGATATAAATCCTCTCGAGTTATACAGGCGCCTTCCCGAGGGACCGTCGCTAGTGGGCGACGGGCACGGTACGCACTTCATAGTGGCGCCGACTGAGGAAACACTCCCGGAAGATATTGATGGCAGCAGCATAGACGATACAGCTCCACCTCTCATAAAGGTCTTGGTTGGCTTTAGCAACACAATGACTGATCCAAGTGCCTCGCCAAGAATTGTCGCGCGGTTTCGGGACCATGCTCTGGATGGGTTGCTGGCGGAAAGAATTGCCGGATCCGCATTTTTCACGCCGGACGAATTCAAGAGTGCCGACCACCACGTAGTCGGCAACTTTGATGAATACGGTCAATTTAGGGGGAGAGTGAAGGTTTACGGGTCTGATCCCAGGGAGTTTCTGTTGCCTTGGACAGAGGCTGGTGGACGCCCGCTACAGTGTGGACCTTTTCGGATTAACTTTGCTTATGTGCAGGGAGAGGCGAGGGCAACAAAATTGCCTCCGGAAGAACATGCTCGAATGGCAGCCAAACTCAATCGTATTGGAGGTTTGTACATCTACAGAGATGGGATTAGAGTTCTTCCATACGGCAATTCAGATTACGATTTCCTGAATATTGAGAGGAGACGTACGAAAAGCGCATCCTACTATTTCTTTTCATATCGTCGCATTTTTGGTGCCATAGATATTACACGAGAGGACAACCCAAATCTTGTAGAGAAGGCCGGGAGAGAGGGATTTAGAGAGAACCGGGCGTACCGCCAAGTTAAGCACTTACTAGAGAATTTGTTCGTTCAGCTGGCTGCGGAATTCTTCCGAGAAGGAGGGTTGCTGGCTGATGAATTCGTAAAGATACGAGGAGAATTGGAGCGCAACGAAAGGCTTCGACGCAAACGTGCCCGGCAAGTTCGCGTGCGCAGGGAAGAGTTGGCTAGACGGCTGGACCGGTTCTTTGATTCCGTGAATGCAAGAAAGCCGGAGGCCGAAGTGGAAGCTGCACTCGGGAGCGCTCGAAAGAGATTTGAAGCCATCGGCAGTCGGCTGGACAACAGGGAGACCGCCCAGGACTTTCTCGACTTAGAGAGCGAGATACAGGCTGCTCTGGGCGACATCGATGTGGCTTACAGGATAGCTGGGGTTCGCGGGTTTGGGTTGACGCAGCGTTTGCAACGCGATTGGGAAGCGTATTTGGTTGAGCGGAATCGTCTTGAACAAGAAGTGTTTGTGCCGGCGGGTGAGGAATTGTCGGGTATCGTCTCTGAATTTGCTGTTCACGTCCGGGCTGACCTGGATGATCGGCGACGGCTCGATCGTGTGATTAAGGACACAGGGGAGCGACAACGAAAAAGGGCTGCCGCAGTAGAGCGGGAGACGAGGGAGGAGTTGGAGCAGGTGCAGGAGCGCGTTCTTGCGCGGACTCGAGATGGGCTATCTTCGGTGGAGACGGCGATCCGACAAACAGTGAGTGAGTTCGAAAGAACCGACACAACCTCGCTCGACGCGAGGAAGTTTGAAAGGCTCAAGGCGAGGTTAGAAGAGCGTATTTTGACAGTAGCGGAGTTGCAGGCGAGTACTCTCGAGAGGCTGCGCGAGCAGCTTAGAGGTGTTGGCACCGACGACGGCTTGGAGCAGGAAGATATAACGGGAGCGTTGGAGGAGGAACTGGAAGCACTACGAGCTCGGGAAGAGGCCGGATTGCAGTTGGCGCAGGTCGGAATGGCGCTCGGGATAGTACATCACGAGTTTACAAGCACGATCCATGGTGTGAGAAACAGCTTGAGGCGATTGAAGCCTTGGGCAGACGCGAATAAGCGGCTTGACCGGTTGTACCAGGAGATTCGGTCGAATTTCGATCATCTAGACGGCTATCTCACGCTATTCACGCCTCTGGATAGGCGCCTACAGCGTCGTCGCGTAAAAATCAAAGGAGCCGAGATCCACCAATTTCTGATGGACCTTTTCGGAGATCGGTTGAAGAGGCATGGTATAGAGTTGAATTCGACCGAGGGGTTCTCGAATGCGACGATATTCGGTTTTCCATCGTCCTTCTATCCATGTTTTGTCAACTTGGTGGACAATGCGATCTTTTGGGTTGCGAGCCATGGACGCTCCGAGGGGCGTCTAATTGATCTGGATAGCGATGGCGAGGCTTTCACGGTGACGGACAGCGGGCCGGGCATTCGCCCGCGTGACAGGTATGTCGTTTTTGAAATGGGTTTCACCCGTCGGCCGGGAGGTCGGGGAATGGGTTTGTACATTTCCAGACAGACGCTTAGGCAAGTCAGCTATGTGCTAACATTGGATCAGTATGAGGAAGGCCGTGGCGCGAGGTTCAGAATCGCGCCGGCTGCGACAGAGCCCACGGATGATTAAGAGTTTGTTCCTTAAGTCGGCAAATTATCTATATATTGATCAATATAGGAAACTTTTTACATCAATTCACAATATGTGGTATTATGATTCATGCTCTAAGACACGGTGACACAAACAAGAGAGGGCAATTAATGGACGGAGCGGACCCTAAGGCCTTTCAGAGTATGTCGAAGGGCGTGGCCGAGCGATTCCTTCAGACCGTGGTGGTTTTGGATGACGGGGCCTATATGAGACCCACGGAGGCTCCGCCAGCGGTGGTAGAGCCGGATGAAAACGTGGCAATCCCAGAGGAACCGGAGGAAGGAGAAGGAGCCCCTGCGAATCCAGCAGCAACGCCGATCAATGCGTTGGACGCACAAACGCTGATCACCGGTTTCGCGAAGCTGGGGTTGGTCTGCGCGGTGCTTGGACCGCACTTGGATGAAGACGGTTTTGAAGCAACTGTGAGAGCATCTCGCAGAGCAGATATTGTCATTCTCGATTGGCAGCTGGGCGATCACGGGGAACGCGCCAAGGACATTATTCAAAAAATCATTAATGATGACGCGGCAGAAGGCGGCCGAGTTCGCATGATAGTCGTTTATACCGCAAGCTTGGATCTCGAAACTGCTCGCAGCGCGGTAGCTAGAGATATAACCGGGTTCGAAGCCATCGGTCGGCCGGGAGGAGTATTGGCGCTTGGAACACGGCAATCTCGAATTTTGTTCATCAGCAAGGGAAAGACATCGGAGATTGGTGGCAGAATTGAAGAAGAACAACTGCCCACTCGATTAGTCGAAGAGTTTGTGGAAATCACAAAGGGATTATTGTCAAATGTGTCGCTCGGTAGCATAGCTGCAATACGGAAAGAGACACACCGTATGTTGGCTAGATTTCATCGCGGATTGGATGCGGCGTTTCTGACGCACCGTATGTTGCTCGTTTCACCGGAGGATGCCGAGGCGTACGCTGTGGATCTGGTGACTGCGGAATTCATTGCGACACTTCAAGGAAAGAGAATCGGTAGTGTATATGCCGACAGGGACGCAATCCAGGCGGCTCTCAACGAAATTCATGGGAATGGAGAGGAGTTCCGGATAATGGTCGCGAAAAATGCGGCAGCAAACGCGAAAACTGTTTCGGTTGAGAACTTGATGAAGCTAGTGGATAGTGGTCCCGCGGGCCTTGAAGATATTCCGGATATACCAAGTGGTAAGAGTCAACAGGACAAGCTCCATCAACGCCTCTATCTGGTGCTTTCATCGGACCTGGAGAAGGGCATGGCCGCTCATCATGAGTTTGCTCGGGTGAGCGCACATGCTAGAGAGCGTGCACTAGTGGGAATGGATTACCGGGCACGGCTTGATCTGGGAAGCATCGTTCGTTCGGGGGAAGAGTATTTGGTATGCATTCAGCCAACTTGCGATACTCTAAGGTTGCAAGGAGCTACGCAATTTCTGTTCGCGGTTCTCACAAAGAGCGAAGAGGAGTTTGACGTAGTCGTGCAAGACGAAAGGCGAGTGGAGAACCGGCTGAAATTGAATTCAAAAAGTTCTGAAGTAAGAGCCGTAGCGTTTGAACCGGATGGGGCTACGGCAACGGTACTGAGTTCACCCAGAAATGAAGAAGGCGCGTTCACCTGTGTTGCAGGGCAAGGATATGTGTGGTTGTGTGACCTTAAGGCCTCTTTTGCACAACGATTTGTTCATCGCATTGCGACAGATCTTTCTCGAATTGGGCTGGAAGAGTTCGAGTGGCAGAGACGACATGCTCCGAGATCCCAGTAAGTCGGGATCGAATGGGTGGTGATAGTGGAGCATTGAGTTGAGGTGTAGGGCGAGTCGGGGAGAGGAATGGATGACTAGGCTCGTCACATGTCGAGGTGCGCAAGGCAGTTCGAAAATAAGTCTGTTCTGGGTGGCGGTGGCTAAATGGATGTGCGCGACCGTGGTGGAATCGGTGATGGTCGAGGTGATGGCTGGACGAGGAGATGGGCAGAGCGATGGATCCTCTAGGGAAAGAAAGGCGCGCGCAATTCATGAGTCGAGTTCGGACCAAGGATACCGGCCCGGAGATAGCGGTCCGGAGAAGAGTGCACGCCATGGGGTTTCGCTATCGATTGCATGCCGGGGGACTTGCCTAGTCGACCGGATTTAGCGCTTCCCAAGCTCCGAAAGGAGTTTTGGGTGCGTAAGCTCGAAGAAAACACTTCACGGGACCGGCGGGTGATTGCAAAACTTCATGCAAGGGGATGGGCCACAGAAATAGTGTGGGAATGTGAAACGAAGAGTCCCGACATCCTATCGGGGTGTAAACCAATTTGTTTGAAATGGCGATGCGGGAAAGATTGTTAAGGAAGACCGTCGCTTCGCCGCTCTTGAGAATTGCCCGTCGCAAGACTTTCAACTATGATAGCCGGAGGCGTCGCCTCGATCATCGGCGAACTCGAGCCGCATCGCGAACGAGGCGAAGTGCATCGACTATTTCAAAGGGAACCGGGAGCGCTTGCGCTGCGACAGCTACCGGAAGCGCGGCATGCAGATCGGCTACGGAGTGGTTGAAAGCTCGTGCCGGCACATCGTCGGGCTGCGCCTCAAGCGCCCCGGAAGCCGCTGGACGCTCAAGGGGGCGAACGCCATGTTGGCAATCAAATGTGCGCTTGCGAACATGCGCCGGGTGGACTTTATGGACTGTAAAGTCGAATTGTCGCAAGCGGCCTTTTCAAAAAATTTGATCTACGCCCCGAGTCGACGCTTAAGGCCAGGCAATCCGCCGATCGGCCGCGATACCCGCGCCGGCCCGAACTTTGCGGCGGAACCGGCCAGGGCTTCGAAACTTCTCGAGTATTCTCGCAGTCGGCTTCCATCGTTTCACAGGGCTCGCTGTCGAAGGCAGAACGATTTTCGCAAGGCGAATCTCGGCGCGCCGACCGCGAGGCAATCGGAAGAATCCGGCATGCGGCCGGCCGCCGGCTTCCATTCGCGCGAAAATCGAAAGTTGCCTTTTCCCGAACAATCGGGAACAATTCAACGCGCTGGGAGTCGTCGGGGACGTCACTCGATCCCGGCGAATCCGGCTGCGGAGATTTCGCCGCCGAACCACGATGATTAAGGAGCAACCTATGAAGAAGAAATTTGCATTCGCTGGAATTGCGGCGGCAGCGGCGATTGCCACATCCGCGGCGGCGGAAAACTGGGACATGCCGATGGCCTATGCCGACAGCAATTTCCATAGCCAGAACGGCAAGAAATTTGCGGAAGCCGTCGGAATTTGCACGGGCGGAGAATTGACGATTACCGTTCACGCCGGCGGCTCCCTGTTCAAGGGCAACGAAATCAAGCGCGCCGTGCAAACCGGGCAGGCGAAGATCGGCGAGCGGCTACTGTCCGCGCACGCGAACGAAAACCCGCTCTACGGAATCGATTCGGTGCCGTTCCTCGCCACGTCCTACGCCGCGAGCGAAAGCCTCTGGAATGCCGCCAAGGACGCCATGGCCGAAGCCATGGACGCCGAAGGACTCGTTTTGCTTTATTCCGCTCCGTGGCCGCCGCAAGGCATCTACTTCAACCAGCCGATCAATTCCGTCGCCGACATGGATGGCATCAAGTTCAGAGCCTATAACGTCGCGACGTCGAAACTAGCGGAATTGGCGGGCATGCTGCCCGTTCAAATCGAAGCGGCGGACCTTACGCAAGCGCTTGCGACCGGCGTGGCCTCGGCCTTCGTCTCATCTGGCTCGACGGGCTACGACAGGAAGGTGTGGGAGCATCTGAGCCATTTCTACGACACGCAGGCCTGGCTGCCGAGAAACTACGTTTTCGCAAACAAGAAAGCTTTCGAAGCGCTTGACGACAACAAGAGAAACTGCCTGAAGTCCGCAAGCATCCTCGCCCAGATCGCGGCGACGGCGCGTTCGGAACAGCTCGCCGGATGGTATCTAACCGAGCTTGCCGCGAACGGCATGTCCGTTCAGCCGCCCAGCGAGCAGCTTGCGGCGGATCTCGCCGAAATCGGACAGGTCATGGCGGCTGAATGGTCGGACTCCGCAGGCGAAGCAGGCATGGCGATCGTCGACTCCTTCAAAATGTCTCAATAGCCCCTGTTCGGATTTTAACGAGGCACTCGCGGCCCTTCCGCAACGGGGACGGGCCGCGATTCATTCGGAGGCGCCCGCTTGCCGGCAATTCGAAAATTTCTGGACGGCCTCTATCTGCTGGGCGGCGCCATCGGCGCCGTGTTCCTGATTTTCATCCTGCTGATTATCTGCGCGCAGATGCTGGCCCGCTGGACGGGCACCACGTTTCCGGGTTCAACGAACTACGCCGGCTACTGCATGGCGGCTTCGACTTTTTTCGCTCTCGCCTACGCATTGAACCACGGCGCCCATATCAGAGTGACTCTCTTCCTCGGGAAAATGGGAAGATTTCGGCGAATCGGCGAAATTTGGTGCTATTCGATAGCCGGATGCACGATGACTTTTTTCGCATGGCACGCGCTGCAGCGCAATTTGCAAACCAAGGAGTTCAATTTCCTGAGCCAGGGGCTGGACGCGACTCCTCTCTGGATTCCCGAAATCGCCATGACCGCCGGAGCCACCGTGCTCGCGGTCGCGCTTTGGGACCATTTGATTCGAATTGTCTTCACCGATCATTTGGGCGTTTCCAAGACCGGCGCGGCCGAATCGCAGGAGTAGCGGCGTGGATCATTTCACACTTACGGTCATTTTTCTTTTCGTCCTGTTCCTCCTGCTCGGAACGGGGGTCTGGATCGGCATGGCCCTCATGGGCGTCGCGGCCGTCGGAATCATCCTATTCGACAAGGGGTTCGTCGGCGCGAATCTGACCGACAAGGCATGGGACAGTTCGTCGAGCTGGACGCTGACCGCGCTGCCGCTGTTCATCTGGATGGGGGAGATTCTGTTTCGCACGCGATTATCCGAGGACATGTTCAAGGGGCTGTCGCCGTGGATGGCGAGGCTCCCCGGAGGATTGCTTCACACGAACGTCGTCGGCTGCACGATCTTCGCCGCCGTATCGGGATCCTCGGCGGCGACACTGACGACGGTCGGAAAAATGTCGATTCCGGAGCTTCGCAAGCGCGGCTATCCGGAGTTCATGACCATCGGCACACTGGCGGGATCGGCGACGCTGGGGCTGATGATTCCGCCTTCGCTTACGCTAATCGTTTACGGCGTAACCATAAATGAGAGCATAACCCAGCTGTTCATGGCCGGAATCTTCCCCGGCCTGGTTCTAGCTGGCATGTTCATGATCTATGTCGCGGCCTGGTATTTCCTGCGCCCCGCCGAGAGGCCCGGCGAGGAACCGCCGATGAGTTTTCGGCGGAAGCTCTGGAATTCGCGTTTCCTGATCCCGGTAATCTGCCTCGTGCTCGTCGTCATCGGGTCCATGTATCTCGGAATTGCGACGGCGACCGAAGCCGCTGCATTCGGCGTTATCGGCGCGCTGATTCTAGCGGCGGCCCAGGGATCGCTGAACTGGAAGACCTTTACGGACAGCCTGCTGGGCGCGACCCGCACCTCGGCGATGATCGCGCTGATTCTGATGGGCGCCGCCTTTCTGAGCCTGTCCATGGGATTTACCGGGCTTCCGCGCGCTCTGGCGGAATGGATCGCGTCTCTCGGGCTTCCGCCCACCGTCCTGATCGCCGCTCTCATGATTTTCTATATCGTGATCGGAATGTTCCTGGACGGGATTTCCTCGGTCGTATTGACGATGGCCGTCGTCGAGCCGATGGTGCGGACCGCCGCCTTCGGCGACTTGGGCTACGATATGATCTGGTTCGGCATATTTATCGTGGTCGTCGTGGAAATGGCGCAGATTACGCCGCCGATCGGGTTCAATCTATTCGTACTCCAGGGAATGACGCACCACGAGATCGGCTATATCGCCAGGACGGCTCTGCCGATGTTCCTGATCATGGTGGTGATGGTCGGAGTTCTGGTGCTGTTTCCCGAACTCGCCACCTGGCTTCCGGACAACCTAGTCAGCCGACGATAAATCGTTTTCGGCGGCAAGTCTTGTTCAAGGACGCTAGACCCGTTCGGACAATCCCCCGCGCGAATCGCGATGCCGCGCGACGTTGTTCGACATCCTTCGCCTGCCTGCGGTGAATGAGCCGTCGACTCCGGATGCCGGGAGAATTCCGGTTCGGCGGCGAACCTCGGCGAAATTGAATATTCTTGACATCCCGAGGCCGGTACGCAAGCGTTCCGGCGGCACGGCGATTTCGCGGAGGTGGAGAATTTGAGCCCGATCCTGGAATGGTACTCTCGCGATGCAACTCCGCCCTTTCCGGGCGATATCGACGCGGCGAACCGGCGGTGGGAGCAATTCAACCTAGAAGCCGAGGCAAGAGAAACGGATGCCGACCTAAATCTAGCTCGGAGCCTATACTCGGATCCGGTTGCGAAGGCGCTTCTCGACGGCATCTTCGGCAATAGCGCCTACCTGAGCGACTGCATTCTGCGCGATTTCGAATTCTCGCGGAAGCTCCTGGTCGAAGGCCCGAATCGGGCATTTGAATCGGCGCTGGACGAAGCAGGCTCAACCCCGCAGAGCGGGCGCGAAAGCAGCGCCGAGTTGATGACGAGGCTGCGAGCGGCGAAGCGCCGAGCTTCCCTCGCCATTGCGGTGGCTGATATCGCATCGATTTGGAAGCTGGAGAAAGTCACGGAATCCCTTTCATCGCTCGCGGAAACGTGCCTTCGCGCAAGCTGCCGCAACCTTCTCCTTGACCTTCATGATCGCGGCAAGGTGCGGCTTCCCGATCCTTCGGCTCCGGAGACGGGTTCGGGACTGGTCGTACTGGGACTGGGAAAACTCGGCGCCCGGGAACTAAACTACTCGAGCGATATCGACATCATCGTCATGTACGACGATGAGGCGAACTTTTTCGATTCCTATGAATCGAGAACCGCCTATTCAAGGCTCGCGCGCTCGCTGGTCGCCATTATGGGCAAGCGAACGCCCGACGGCTATGTTTTTCGCACCGACATCAGGCTTCGTCCCGATACCGGAACCAGCGCCGCGGCGCTTTCGACCTCGGCGGCGCTGGAATACTACAAGTCGGTGGGCCAGACATGGGAGCGGGCGGCGATGATAAAGGCCCGCTGCGTCGCCGGCGACGACGCGGCCGGCGAAAGATTCCTGCAAGCGAACGAGCAATTCGCATGGCGCAGGAATTTGGACTTCGCCTCGCTGCGGGACATCCAGTCCATCAAGAAAAAAATCAACGCCCACAAGGGCACCGACCGGATTTCCGTACAGGGCCAGAACCTGAAGCTCGGCCGCGGCGGCATCAGGGAGATCGAGTTCTTCGCCCAGACGCAGCAGCTCATTTGGGGCGGACGCGCCGCCGAACTGCGCAGCAGGCGAACTTTGGACGCGCTTAATTCTCTCGTGGCCGCCGGAAGGGTTTCTTCCGAACACGCGAGTCGGCTGGAACGATCCTACGAATTCCTTCGCCGGATCGAGCACAGAATTCAAATGGTCGACGACCAGCAGACCCACTCGCTCCCGACAGACCCCGCGGAGTTCGAGAAGTTCGCCAAGTTCGCCGGCTACCCTTCCGCGGAGCTGTTCTCCGCCCTGCTGCTCGAACACCTTCGGGAAGTCGAAAAGATCTACAACGAGCTTTTCAGCGGCGCGCGCGGCAAGCTGGACGGATTTACGAAAGCCGTCGGCGAGAACCTAGCCGACGCCAAAGCAGTGCTTTCCGAGCTAGGCTTTGCGAATGCCGAAAGATCGGCGAATTTTCTTAGAGCATGGCTAAACGGCGAGCATCGCTCCCTGCAGAACCCGAAAAGCCGCGACTTGCTGGAAGAATTGACCCCGGGGCTCGTAATTGCGTTCGCGGCCGCGCCGGATCCGGACGCGGCGGTATTCCGGTTCGACACGTTTTTGGACAAGATTAGTCAAGGCTTGAACTTGTTCTCGATGCTCGCCGCGCGTCCGGAGCTAATGGAGATTGTAGCTCGCGTCATGGGATCCGGTCCCCTGCTAGCCGACTGGCTCGCCAGCCACCCGCAATTGCTGGAAAGCGTATTGCAGCGCGATTTCGAAGATCTGGAGTTGCCGGCGGAAACCGGCCTGGAGCCCGAACTTGCGGAACGAGCGCACCGCGGCCTCGTCAAGCTGTACTACGCGCGCGAATTCGAACTTGAAGAATTGACCGGCGACATCGGCCGCGCCGTCGAAAACCATGCGGAACCGGGCGATTTCCAGGAAATCCTGAATATCCATCGCCGCTGGTGCAGAGAAAAGAAATTCCAGGCCGGCGTTCACATTTTGCGCGGCGACCTTACGCCGGTGGAGGCTAGCAAGCCGCTTTGCCGAATCGCGGAGGCGAGCCTCTACAGGCTGCTGCCGCTGGTGGAAAACGGAATTCGCGAAGAATTCGGTCTAATTCCGGGGGGCGCCGTCGCAGTCGTGGCGTTCGGGAGGCTGGGAAGCGAGGAGATGACGATCGCCTCCGACCTCGACCTAATGTTCATCTACGACCATGACGAAGACGCATTCGAATCCGATGGCCCGAAGCGGATTTCGCCGTCCCAGTACTACGCTCGATTGTTCAGGCGCTTTATCAACGCAATTTCGGCGCAAACGCACGAAGGCCGCTTGTACGATGTCGACATGCGGCTGCGGCCCAGCGGAAAGTCCGGCCCGATCGCCTGTTCGCTCGGCGCGTTCGAATCCTACCAAATGGAAAGAGCCTGGGTTTGGGAATACCAGGCTCTCACCAAGGCGCGAGTCATCTTCGCGCAAAACGGCTTAGGCGGAAGTCTGGACGCCATTATTCGAAAGGCGCTGTCGAAGCCGAGGGAACAAGCCGCTCTGGCTGCGGAAGTCGCGTCCATGCGGAAGAAAGTCCGAAGCGAATTCGGCGCGGGCGGCCCCTGGTCGATCAAGCATATGAGAGGCGGGCTATTCGATCTGGATTTTATCGCGCAGTACTTCCAATTGCTTCACGCGTCGGAAACGCCCGAACTGCTGCGCCGAGACGCTCACGCCGTCTTCAACGCAATGCGAGACCGCGATCTCTTCGACTCCGCGATACTGGAGGATTTGAGCGAAACTACGATCCTCTGGAGGAATTTGCTCGGCATGCTTCTTCTGGCTTCCGACGGGAAGGACGATTCTGCAGGCACCGCCGACACGCTAAAGCCCTTGATTTCGGGCGAAGGCGGCGAGGCGGTTTTCCGCACCTTCGAAGCGACCGTGCGCGAGAACGCCGAACGCACTGCGAAATATTTCGATATGATATTGTCCGCATAGGCGCCGGCGCGCCTATTGCCCCAGGCCTTTCGGACTTGATGTTCGTCTTCAATTCTGAATCGGTAGTCGAACGTCGCCGCCAACCCGCTGCGTCGCACTGTCCGGGAATGCGTTTCACCGCTATCCCAACTTGTCTACTTGGAAAGGAAAAAGGCGCGGCATCTGAACCGTATCCAAATGATCAAATCGCCGCGCTTTTTGAAGAGCGCCAACATGGGTGCCTCTATTCGCCTCTTCCGCAATCCGACGGATGCGCATCGACAGTCTACGCCGGGCCCTTTCAGTCACGACTGCGCCAAGCTCCTCATTGCTCAGGCCAACTCGATAATTCTCCTTTCCCGTCGCTCTGGCCAGGGTTCGACTCGCCCGTTTGGACAAAAACCGTGAATTCGCCCAATTTGCCTAGGCCTAGTCTGCTCGCGCGGAACGGTGTTGCGCCCGTTTATTCGGCTACTATCCCATTCAAATTCGTCAGCCCGTGAACCGATTTACGAAGTCGAACAGGTTAACAGCGAAACTAACGAATTCGAGAATTAGCTTCACTCGATGGCATCGAACCGCGCCGTGGTCCAGCTCGGCCTGCGCTTTTCGAAAAAAGCCGAAATGCCTTCGATTGATTCCTCGGAATTCCAGCATTCGGCGAGGCGATTCGCCGTGTCTTCGACTACGCCCTCGTCAATATTGCTGCCGAGGCTTCGCAAAAGCTGTTTCGATCTGGCGACCGCTCCCGGAGCGCAAGCAAGAATCGGGAGGATTTCATCTTCGACCGCATCGTCGATTTCGGCCTTTTCGACCACTCTCGAAACCAGTTTTAGCTCCGCAGCCTCTTCGGCGCCGAATGTTCTCGCCGAAAGGAACACCCGCCGCAAGTTCGATTCGCCCATTCGCATTGCAACATAGGGTGAAATCGTCGCCGGAATCAGGCCCAGACGGGCTTCCGAAAACGCAAACTTCGCATCCTTTGCCGCAACGGAAATGTCGGATACGGCAATCAGCCCCAATCCGCCGCCGAACGCGCTTCCGTGCACGCGCGCAATCACGGGCTTCGGCAATTCGTTCCAGCGCTTTAGCATCAAGGCGAGGCGCATAGCTTCCCGCTTCTTTTCTTCGGGCGAAGCGTCGAACTGCCTTCGCATCCAGTCCAGATCCGCCCCGGCGCAGAAACTGCTCCCGCCGCCCGAAATAACGACAGCTCGCACGGCGCTGTCGCGCGATAGCCTTGACGCGACCGCATCCAGCTCCGAAATCATTTCACCCGACAAGGCATTTCGCTTTTCGGGGCGTTCCAGCCGAACAGTCGCAATTCCGCGCTTGTCCCTGACGAATTCAAGAGTTTTCATTTGCCACCTGATGCCGGCCCCTCAATTTCCGAAATTGCGGCGAACTGCCGGCGGTTGAGTCCTCCGCGAGCGTTCCCGGAGCTATAGCGAATCGCGCTTGATCAACCCGAGCTTTCGCCGAACGTCTTCCGGGCCGATCACGGCGGCTCCGAGGCTCTCGACAATGTTGACGGCTTTTTCGACTAGCTGCTCGTTTGTGGCGAGGACGCCTCTCGACAAGTAGAGATTGTCCTCGAGGCCGACGCGCGGATTGCCTCCAGCAAGCACCGCGGCCGCAACATACGGCATTTCATTTCGGCCGAGGGAAAACGCGGAGAAGGTCCAGTCGTCGGGAACGTTGCCGACCATGGCCAGAAACGTGCCCAGGTCGTCCGGGGCTCCCCAGGGAACCCCCATGCAAAGCTGAACAAGTGCCGGCGATTCCAGAATTCCTTCGTCAGCAAGCCTCTTGGCGTGCCAAAGATGTCCGGAATCAAACGCCTCGATTTCCGGCTTGACCCCCGCTTCGGTAATCATCCTCCCCATGGCCGCGAGCATTGAAGTCGTATTCAGCATGACGTAGTCCGCTTCCGCGAAGTTCATCGTTCCGCAATCAAGCGTGCCGATTTCGGGACGACATGTCAGAATGTGTTCGACTCGCTCCTCCGCCCCGGCCAGGTCCGTGCCCTTCTCGTCAAGAGGCAGGGGACGATTCGAAGGCCCTGCAACAAGATCGCCTCCCATTCCGGCGGTAAGGTTCACGACGGCATCGACATCGGCATCCCGGATGCGGCGCACAACTTCCCTGTAGTATTCCAGCTTGCGCGCAGGCGCGCCGGTTTCCGGGTCGCGCACATGGCAGTGCACGACCGCGGCGCCGGCCTTGGCCGCGCCGATCGCGCTTTCGGCGATCTCCTTCGGCGATCTAGGGACATGCGGGCTTCGATCCTGCGTGCTGCCAGAGCCCGTTACAGCGCACGTAACGAAAACTTCACGGTTCATTTCAAGTGGCATCGATGCCTCCGTCCCTGATTCGGTTCTTCCCCTTTACAGCGATTGCCGAGGCGATTCCCAGGAAATTGCAGTAATCGAGCGAATCGCCGGCGATTTTCGGAAAATAATTCCGGACGCAATTGCCGAAGAGGCGAATGATTTCTTTTCGCCTCGGAGTTGGCAGCCCCACCTGATTCGGCGGCGGCATTCGGCAAGGAATTCAGCCCCCGGTGGCTGATGCCGGAGCCAGAATGGCCAGCAATTGGCCCTCGTCTACTAGCTCATCAGCCTCAACCAGCAACTCAACTATCGTTCCCGGCCCGTCGGCAACCACGGGATGCTCCATCTTCATGGCTTCAAGGAGCAGCAATAATTGTCCTTTTTCAACCGACTGGCCCGTTTCCGCCAACACATCCCTAACGAGTCCGGGCATCGGCGCCTGCACCCTGCCGGTGGCAAGCGAGTCGGACGCAGCGCGTTGCGCCGCCTCGCAAACTCGAAATTCCCAGCGCCCATCGAACGCGACTGCAATTTCGTCGCCGTGCGTTGCAAGGCGCGCGCTCGTTTTTTTCCCGTCGAGCCAGATCGAGTCGCCATCCAAACGCCATGAATACGTCATTCCGCCGACAGCTGCATTGAACCGGCCGTCCCTGCCTTTTTCAACCTCGGCATCGAAGACGTGTTCGCCGCACTTCAATTTAACAGCCTGAGCAAGCGGTGTCCAAAGAGTGAAATTCGACAATGCATGGGAATCGCCGTCGCAATTTGCCGCGCCAACCGCCGCCAGAGCAACCACGTCCCCGGGCGGCGCAGGGATCAATTCGCCGGAAGCGAGCTTTCTTTCGACAAGCTCCGTATCGTGAAGCACGTCCTGAAATTCCGAGTCTCTCGCCAGCCGGGTCAAAAGGGAAAGATTGGTCGGCAACCCGGCAATTACCGAAGAGTTCAGCGCGGCCTCCAACCTAGCGCGCGCATCCAATCTGCTTCTTCCGTGAACAACGACCTTGGCGATCAGGGCGTCATAGTGCGGCGTAATCTCGTCGCCTTCCGAATAACCGCAGTCGACCCGCGCATGGCCGGGCAAAACCAATTTCGTAATTCGTCCCGAGACCGGCATGAATCCCTTTTCGGGAGCCTCCGCATAGATTCTCGCTTCCAATGAATGCCCCTTCATCGATGCGTTGCGCATAATATCCGGTATTCGCTCTCCAGCCGCGATTCGAAGCTGCCACTCGACTAGATCCAGTCCTGAGATCATCTCCGTTACCGGATGCTCGACCTGCAATCGGGTATTCATTTCCAAAAACCAAAACCTGTCTACGCACAGTCCCTCGCTGGCATCCGCGATAAATTCGACCGTACCGGCGTTCTCGTACTTTATGGCACGGGCGGCGGCCGCGGCGGTTTCGCAAATAAGTCGCCGCACTTCGTCCGGCATTGCCGGCGCCGGCGCTTCTTCGATTAATTTTTGACTCCGTCGCTGCAGGGAGCAATCCCTTTCGAAAATATGCACAGCGTTACCGAAGCGATCACCGAAAACCTGTACTTCAATGTGCCGCGGACGGTCGACGTACTTTTCGACCATCAAGTCGCCGTTGCCGAATGCGGACACGGCTTCGCGCCGGGCTCCGTCCAAAGATTCCAGCAGCTCGTCGATGTTCGTGGCCAGCCTCATTCCTTTCCCGCCGCCGCCGGCGACGGCCTTTACGAGAACCGGGAATCCGACGCCTTCGGCTCTCTCGGCCAAATGCCGCTTATCTAAATCGCCGCAGCTAAATCCCGGAACGACCGGCACGCCGGCCTTCGCCATCAGGGACTTCGCGGAATTCTTCAATCCCATTGCGCGAATCGATTCGCTCGACGGCCCAACGAAAACCATGCCGGCCTGCTCGACATCATCCGCGAATTCGGGGTTTTCGGATAGGAACCCGTAGCCGGGATGAATGGCGTCCGCACCGGCCGATTTAGCTGCTTCTATGATTTTTTTCCCGTCCAGATAGCTAGCCGATGCCGAAGAGGCCCCGATGCAGGCCGCTTCGTCGGCCAGCCTTACGTGAAGCGATCGGCGGTCTGCTTCCGAAAACACGGCGACAGTCCTAATTCCCATGCGCCGAACCGATGAAATTATTCGGCAGGCGATTTCGCCCCGGTTGGCGATCAAGACTTTGCTGAACAATGAATTCTCCGATTACAATCAAGGCTAGCCCGGACCAGCTAGGCTTCCATGCGTCGCGTAAGCTTGGATTTGACGCCTCCTCCACATATGAGAGCCGGGTCGTACGGGAGATGCCTCCAAATTTCCGATCCAAAGGAACAGGACCGCTCCGTCCGGCATATTGGCATCGGCGCAGCGCTTTTAAAAGACGCGGGGCCAGGCTGCATTCGTAAACTTTGCGATCGCGCCCGCAGCTTCCCGTTCCCGCGATCACCGCCACGACGCGCTGAAAGACCCGGTGCCGGAGACTCAAAGAGAATAAATCCATATCGAAGGCTTCCCGCTTCGAGCGCGAGCCTGCCGGACTTCCGGTTTGCAAGCGATTTCGTCGAATTAAGATTCTCGCAGCGTCGGGAAGAACCGGACCGCCGCCTCCGATTTGCCGTCCTATGCTCGGGCGGTCGAATGCTGGCGGCGCAAACCTTGCGTTGATCGGGAATGCTCGAAGATTTCGCCGCCTTCGAAAATAGGATCCAAACAATCCCATCGAAATGCGAGCGACAGCTCCGATTTGGCCTCTTCGACAAGCCTACATGCGAAATACGCCGAATTCGGTGCCGGGAATGGGAGCATTCAGCGCGGCCGCGAGAGATAGCTCGATAACCTCCCGGCTATCGGCCGGATTGATGATTCCATCGTCCCAAAGGCGCGCGGTCGCATAAAGGGGATGCGACTGCTCTTCAAACATTGCAATAGTTGGCGACTTGAATTCCTCTTCCTCCTCCTTGCTCCAGCTTAGGCCCTTCTTTTCCGCGGCTTGGCGCCTGACCATGGCCAGCACGCCGACAGCCTGCTCGCCGCCCATGACGGCAATTCGCGAATTCGGCCAGGTCCAGAGGAAGCGAGGCTGATAGGCCCGGCCGGCCATGCCGTAGTTGCCGGCTCCAAACGAGCTTCCGATGATAATCGTAATCTTCGGCACCGCGGTCGAAGCCACGGCGGCAACCATTTTAGCACCATGCCGCGCGATTCCTTCGTTTTCGTATTTCTTGCCGACCATGAATCCCGTAACGTTCTGCAGGAAAATCAGCGGTATGCGCCTCTGCGAGCAAAGCTGAACGAAGTGCGCGCCCTTGATCGCGCTTTCAGAAAACAGAATGCCGTTATTCGCGACGATACCGACCAGGCGGCCGAAAATCCGAGCGAATCCCGTAACGAGAGTTTCGCCGAATTCGGATTTGAATTCGTCGAAGCGCGAACCGTCGACGATGCGGGCGATTATTTCGCGGACATCGAAGGGCCTTCTCGGATCAGCGGGAACGATTCCAAGAATTTCATCGGGATCGTATGCCGGGCCTTCCGGCTCCGGCGCCGGATTTCGGCGCTGAAGGCCGGCGCCCGTAGACGCGACGGCCTGGCGAGCTAGAGCCAGGGCATGCGCATCGTTGTCCGCCAAATAGTCGGCGACGCCCGAAAGCCTGGCGTGAACCGCTCCGCCGCCGAGCTCCTCGGCGCTGACCACTTCGCCGGTCGCGGCCTGGACCAAGGGAGGACCCGCCAGGAAAATCGTTCCCTGGTTCCGTACGATGATCGCTACGTCCGCCATCGCGGGAACGTAGGCCCCGCCGGCGGTGCACGAGCCCATTACGACCGCGATCTGGGGAATCTTGGCCGCCGACATCCTGGCCTGGTTGTAGAAAATGCGCCCGAAATGCTCCCGGTCCGGAAAAACTTCGCTTTGATGGGGCAGATTCGCCCCCCCCGAATCAACGAGATAGATGCAGGGCAAACGGCATTCCGCAGCGATTTCCTGAGCCCGGAGATGCTTCTTTACCGTAATCGGGTAGTACGTGCCTCCCTTGACCGTCGCATCGTTGCAGACCACCATCGCGTCGCGCCCGGACACTTTGCCGATTCCCGCGATCAGCCCCGCTCCGGGGCAAGCCCCGCCGTACATGCCGTGGGCGGCGGCCGCGCCGATCTCCAGGAACGGCGATTCGGAATCGAGCAGTTCGGCCACGCGCTGCCTCGGCGGCATCTTTCCGCGCTCCGCATGCCTGCTTCGCGATTCGATTCCTCCGCCCTCGGCCGCGGCGGCCACGGCGTCCCGAACCTCCGCGATCCGCGTTTCCATCGCCCTCCTGTTCTCCCTGAATTCCCGGGAGCCTGCGGATACATTGGATTTGATGACCGCCATGAGCCGCGACTATCCCGACCGCCCGAACGCTGAGTTCGCCGGTCGAATCACGATGTAGCCTTCATAAGCTCGCGACCGATTAGCATGCGCCTGATTTCCGAAGTTCCCGCGCCGATTTCCATGAGCTTGGCATCCCGGAATATTCTGCTGACCGGCGAATCCGCCAGGAATCCTGCGCCGCCCATTGCTTGAACCGCCTGATGCGCCTGCTTCATCGCCTCTTCCGAGGCATAGAGGACGCAGGCTGCCGCATCCTGACGCGTAACGAGGCCGGCATCGCAGTTTTTCGCGACCTGGTACACGTATGCCCTGGCCGAATTCATCGCCGTGTACATATTCGCGATTTTTTCCTGCATCATCTGGAATTCGCCTAGCGGGCGGCCGAACTGCTTGCGCTGATGCATATAGGGCATGACTTCGTCCATGCAGGCGGCCATGATGCCCAATCCAATGCCGGACAGGACGACCCGCTCGAAGTCCAGCCCGGACATCAAGACCGCGACGCCGTTATCTTCGCCGCCCAGAATATTCTCGAAAGGCACCTCCACGCCTTCGAATACCAGTTCGGCCGTGTTCGAGCCGCGCATTCCCAGCTTGTCGAAATGCTTTGACGCGGAATACCCGCTCATGGACTTTTCGACGATGAACGCCGTTATGCCTTTCGCGCCCAGTTCGGAATTGGACTTGGCGTAGACGACCAGCACGTTCGCCTCCGGCCCATTCGTAATCCAGAATTTCGTTCCGTCCAGCCTGTAGTATCCGTTCATTCGAGTGGCGCTAAGCTTCATGGACACAACATCGGATCCCGCCGAGGCTTCCGACATCGCAAGGGCGCCGACGCTCTCGCCGGAAATCAACCCCGGCAAATACCTGTCCTTCTGCTCCGCGGTGCCGTTTAGCCGAATCTGGTTGACGCAAAGATTCGAGTGGGCGGCGAATGACAGCGACACGCTTGCCGAAGCCCGCGCAATTTCCTCAACAGCGACCACATGCGCCAAATAGCCCATGCCGGCGCCGCCGTACTCCTCTTCCGCAGTTATTCCCAGCAGCCCGCAATCGCCAAGCTCGCGCCAGAGATGCGCGGGAAATTCGTTCGACCGATCGATTTCGGCGGCGATCGGCTTAAGGCGGTCGCCGGCCCAGCGGCGGGTCAAGTCGCGGAGCTGGTCGATTTCGTCGCCTAGTCCAAAGGACATTGAAGCGTTGAACATGCTGCCCCCGTAGAAGTTCCGGAACCCGCGATACGAATAAGGCGATTCGCCGACGAAGCGCAATCGCCGACGAGCCCGATCGCGCGCGGCGGGCCCCGCGAACGGAGCTTTCGAGGACGCCGCCTCCAAACTCGCAGCTAGTCGCCTCGCGCATTCGAGGTATTAGCATGCGGCAATCGCGCCCGTTCGCCCGACGCGGCTTCCGCGACGGCTTCCGCGATGATCGCCGACACTTGCTCACAGTCGTCCGGCGTAAACGTAAGCGGCAGCCGCATATCCAGGAGCGTGGCGAGTATCCGGTCGGTGGACGGGCAGCGGACCGATTCGAAATATCGCCACGAATCGTAGCGGGACGTAAAGCCGGCCGGCTCCGCCGCCCCGAACCACTTCAATGCCACGCCTCCGTCCGCGCAGCGCCCGACCACGGACTCGATCTCCTCCCCGACGAATCCCGGCAAGCGAAACTGTATCGACGAGCCGACGAATTCCTCGGCCGCCGGCCTCTCCGGAAGAGCGATTTGATCCACTGCCGAAAGCCGCCTTTCCACGATTCGATAGCGTTCATTCCATTCCCGGCAGCGTCGGTCGAGGCTGGCGAGCTGCGGTCGCAGAATGGCCGCGCGCAAATTGTCCATGCGAGCCGAGCAATTCGGCGTTAAGTAGCGCGCGTCCTCGAAACTCGCCTTCGGCGGGGCCGCCTGGTGCCGCTCGTAGAACATGTAGCTCCCCGACAGCATGATCGCCTTCGCCATGAAATCCGAATCATCGGATATCAGCAGCCCGCCTTCGCCGGAGTTCGCATGCTTGTAGGTCTGCGTCGAGTAGCAGGCGGCCAGCCCGTGCCGCCCCGACCAGACGCCGTTCCAGCGCGCGCCCATGGTGTGCGCGCAGTCTTCGATAAGGGCAACTTCCGATCGCTCGCAAATGGATGCGACCTCGCTCATGTCGCAAATGTGCCCGCGCATATGGGAAATCAGGAAAATTCGGGCGGTTGAAGCCGCGATTTTTTTCCTCAAATCGTCCAGGTCGACAACGAGATCGTCGTTGATTTCAACGAGTTCGGGAATGCAGCCCGCCGCCGCAATGGCTCCGGGCACCGGCGCGAGCGTGAATGCGTTCGTAAGAATTGTTTCGCCGGCTCTCGCGCCGGCCGAACGCAGGGCGATAGCGATCGCCGCGCCGCAGGATGCGACCGCCAGGCAATAGGCAGAGCCGCTCATTTCCGCGAATTCCCTTTCCAGCAGCGAGGCCTGGGACGTCTCGCCCGGGGCCTCGTTGTATCTGTGCAGCCTGCCGCTTCTCATCACCTCCACCGCGGCTTCGATCGCAGATTCCGGTATCGGCTCCTGCTGCGTGAAATTCCCCGAAAATTTCGATTCCATCGTCCCGCCCCGGCTGATTCGCGTGATTAGCCTTCCGAATTAGGACACTAGCGTCCCGGCCAGCTTCGGAAGATCGTCGTAGTGGTCCAGCATCGCGTCGGGCGCCAGCCGCCTCAGCTGTTCGCCCGCCGGCCCGAAGGACACCAGCACCGACGCGACGCCTGCCGCGCGGGCCGTATCCCTATCGATCTTCGTGTCGCCGACCAGGAACGAGCGCTCGACTTTCCCGCCCGCCCGAACGACCGCTGCGACTAGCGGCTCCGGATTCGGCTTGCGGTACGGAAGCGTATCCGCGCCGACAACCGAATTCATAAGGCCCAGCAGTTCCAGTCTTCCCAGCAGCTCGATCGCAAGCGCTTCGGGCTTGTTGGTGCAGACGCCCACTACCCAGCCGGCGGAAATCAATTCCCCGAGCGCATTTCGAACGCCGGGGTAGACACAGGTATAGCGGTCGATGTTCCGCTGGTAAGCCTGCAGCAGCAACGGGTACTGCTCGTCGACTTCGTCCTCGGATGGCTTTTCGCCTCGAATTCGAGCGAATCCCAGGCGCAGCATTGCGCGACCGCCTTCAAACGCGACAATCTTGTCGGCGACCGGGTCCAGCAAGGATCCGTAGCCCAGGCTCCCGAAGCATGAGTTCGCCGCCGCGATCAGGTCGCCGCTCGTATCGGCAAGAGTGCCGTCAAGATCGAAAATCGCGGTGCGCATGGCCTCCCCCTGGCGAATCGGCATTTGTTGGTCCGAAGCCAATAGATATGATAATTCGCCGGAAAAAAACCATCGAGCTTGAACTGCCTGTTCCGACAGCTATATTCAGTTGCAAAAAAGGGAAATCGAGTGGCTACCGCAATCGCTATTCTTGCCGCCGGCAAGGGCACGAGAATGAACTCGCGCCGACCGAAAGTTCTGCACGAAGTCGGCAATGCCGCGCTTCTGCTTCATGCATGGCGCATTTCTCGGGAGATCGATCCCGATTTAACGGTCATCGTCGCCGGAGAGGGCTGCGACGCGATCCGAGAATTCGCGCGAGCCAGCGGAATCTCCGCGGAAATCGCCATCCAGGCCGTGCCCGGAGGCACCGGCCATGCCGTACTGGCGGCTCAATCCAAGCTCGCCGGATTCGAAGGGAACCTCGTAGTACTTTATGCCGACACGCCCTTCGTGCGGCCCGCGACACTTCGAAAAATGCTGTTGTCCGCGGAGAGCGGAAGCGCTGTTTCAGTTCTGGGCTTTCATGCCTCGGATCCCACCGGCTACGGCCGGCTCTTGCTGAACGGCGACGGCACTCTGGGCAAAATCGTCGAGCACGCGGACGCGACCGAATCGGAGCGCCTTGTCGCATACTGCAACGGCGGCGCGGTTTGCGCCTCGAACCGCATCCTTGCCGAATTGCTCGGCGAAATCGGCAGCGGCAACGCGGCCGGGGAAGTCTATCTGACAGATGCCGTCGAAGTCGCTAATCGGCGCGGGCTTATCTGCCGGGCGGTCGAATGCAGCGAAGAAGAAACAATGGGGGTAAACTCCCGCGCTGAACTCGCGGCTGCCGAATCGGTATTCCAGAACCGCGCCAGGCGCGACGCGATGGCGGCCGGCGCGACGCTCGCAGACCCGAATTCAACCTATTTCTCCTTCGACACGAGTCTGGAAGCCGACACCGTAATCGAACCCAACGTCGTATTCGGCACCGGAGTTACAGTCCGGGAAGGCGCGAGAATCCGCAGTTTTTCATATCTGGAAGGTTGCAGTATCGGAGCGAATTCCGTCGTGGGTCCGTATGCGCGGATTCGTCCGGGCACGAAGCTTTGCCGCGGCGCAAGGGTGGGGAACTTCGTAGAGATCAAGGCTTCCCGCATCGGGAGCGGCAGCAAAGTGCCTCATTTGACCTACGTCGGGGACTCGGTGGTCGGCGAAGGCTCGAATTTCGGCGCGGGCACCATCACCTGCAACTACAACGGCGTAAGCAAGAACCGCACCGTCGTCGGCGACAATGTTTTTCTCGGGTCGAATACGATACTGGTCGCGCCGGTCGAGGTCGGCGACGGCGCCATGGTCGCGGCCGGAGCGGTCGTAACGAAGGACGTTCCTCCCGGCGCGGTTGCCACCTCGCGAGAGCGGCAAGTCAACAGGCCGGGCATGGCTGCGCGGCTGATGAAGAAGTTGAGCAGGGCGAAGAAGGATTGAGAGATGTGCGGCATTGTCGGGGTCGCCGGTCGCAAGGACGCGACGCCGGTTCTTCTTAGCGCGCTGAAGCGCCTCGAATATAGGGGATACGACAGCGCGGGGATTGCGACAATTCACTCGGGCAAGCTCTCGCGGCGGCGCTCAATCGGGAAAATCACCGATTTATCCGATATCGTCGCAAACGATCCGCTAGCTGGAAACACCGGGATCGGCCATACGCGATGGGCCACGCACGGACGCGCTACCTTGGAAAATGCCCATCCCCACCGAGCCGGCGGAGTAGCAGTCGTTCACAACGGAATTATTGAAAACTATCTCGAAATCCGGGAGCGTCTATCCGAATTGGGATACAGCTTCGAGTCGGAAACCGATACGGAAGCCGTGGCGACGCTATGCCAGCATCAATTGAGCGCCGGCATGTCCCCCTGCGAGGCCGCTACCGAGACTATCGGAATGCTGACTGGCGCATTCGCGCTTTGCTTTCTGTTCGAGGGAAGCGAGGACTTTATTTTCGCGGCCAGAAAAGGATCGCCATTGGCGATCGGCCATGGCGACGGCGAAGTATTCCTAGCTTCCGACGCCTACGCGTTCGCGCCGCTGACAACGAGGGCGACCTTTCTAGAGGAAGGCGACCGCGTGGTCGTGAAGAGTTCCGGCGCGCAATTCTACGATATTGACGGCAACGCAGTGCGGCGCCCGGAGCTGAATTTGCAGTTCGACTCGGAAAATGACGACAAGTGCGGCTACGAGCACTTCATGGCCAAGGAAATCATGGAGCAGCCCGTCGCCCTTAAAAACGCGGCAAGTCAGTTTTCGATCCTCGAAAACGGCGCGATCGCTCTGCCCGCGACTCTTGACTTTGCTAACTTCGACAGGCTGGCTCTGGTCGCCTGCGGAACGGCTCACTATGCGTGCTGCGTCGCGAAATACTGGTTCGAGCAATTCGCCGGCATTCCGGCGGATGTCGATATCGCCTCGGAATTCAGGTACCGCTCTCCGCTGATCGACGAAGGAACTCTTGCAATTTTCGTCAGCCAGTCCGGTGAAACCGCCGACACCCTGGCCGCGATGCGATACGCGAAAGGCAAGTCCGTCAAGACGGCGGGCATATTGAACAATGTCAACAGCACGCTGGCGAGGGAATGCGACGCCGTGGTTCCGATTCGGGCCGGAATAGAGAAAAGCGTTGCATCGACGAAGGCGTTTACCTGCCAGCTGCTTGTTCTGGGGATGCTTGCCGTCGCAGCGGGCGAACGGCGCGGCTTCTTGAAGCCCGAATGCGCGACAGAATATTTTTCGCAGTTCCAGACCGCGCCAAGCTTTGTAAGCCAGGCGTTCGCGGCCGAACCGGCTCTGAAGAAAATCGCCGAGAAAATCAGACGCGCAAAAAACGCGATCTTTTTCGGTCGCGGAACCATGTTTCCTCTGGCGCTGGAAGGCGCCCTGAAGTTGAAGGAAGTCAGCTACATTCATGCCGAGGGGTTTGCCGGAGGCGAACTTAAGCATGGTCCTATCGCCCTGGTCGAGAACGATACGCCGATATTCATACTTGCCCCGAGCACTCCCCTGTTCTCCAAAACGGCTTCGAACTTCGAGGAAGTCAAAGCGCGCGGCAATAACGTTCACGTAATCACGGACCGAGCGGGCGCGGATCGAATTGACCCTGCCGATGCGACGATTGTCGTCTTGCCGAACGTGGAGCCTCTTGTCGCTCCTATCGTGTACGCCGTCGCAGTGCAGCAACTAGCCTACCACGCCGCCGTCGCAAGGAATACGAATGTGGACCAGCCCCAAAACCTGGCGAAATCAGTTACAGTCGAGTAGATCAATCGAGCGACCCACTTATCGAACTCCGGGAACTATCCCGACACTTGCCCGATTCGGACGCGTCGAAAGCTCCCTTGATGTTTCTCGCGCAGACTCCCTCCAGCCCGAATGGGCAATTGTAGAATGTCGCTTTCTGCAACATACCGAATAACACGCATAAGTTGCGCGGCAATACTCACCTAGCCCCTACAATTTTGAAGAATTAGTCGAATCCGGGGCGGCGGAGCTTGTCGCCCACATGAGGCGGCGTATTTGGCGCCGGTTCTACTTGCGCACGGAGATGCCGGTTCCGAGGCCGAGGACGGAGATTTGGCGAACCTTGCCGTCGACAATTAGACGAGTCGGCAGCTGTAGGCGAGCGCTCGGTCCTCCATGCGCGTTTTCGCGGACATATAATGCAATGTACATGGGACCCGATTTTGGTGGATAAATTTTCGAAAAAAAGGCCGGTTTCGTGTATTTCGCCACAATAAACGGGACCTTGCCGATCTAAAACCTTCATGATTTTCTGCGTTTACTTACCCCGGAGCATGAAACTCGCGTGCGGCTGACGGTTGCCGGAACCGGAGAATCCTGTGGCCCATGGATCGAGTGCCGGCGGCCCGGGGAAAGTGTGCCCAAAGCCCGAAAAGAGTCTCAGGGAAAACACGGCATGCTGATTCTAAGGCCCAATATATCAACTTATAGCATTCAAATGTCGAAAATTGTGTTGCCGAGCGGCCGATGGGAAATCGAAAATCGTTATATTGGGCGTGGTTCGGGCGCCGAGCGCAGGGATACAATCATGGGACTTGGCGGAGGACGATCAGGCCGAGCCGATCATCTTCTTCACGGCATCGGAGTATTGGAAGACCTGGCTTTCGGAGCGGCATGCCATCAAGAACTGGAAGGCGATCTCAGCCGGGATCCGCTCCAGGATTGAAGGCGGCAGGCACGGCGGCGCGACGCTCGCCGGGGTTTCGAGCGCCTCGGAGCGGCGCCGGCAGAATCGCGACGAAATTCTGAATTGCCCCGCCCTTTTTGCCGTCCATGCGCGCCGGAATATCCCCGACAGCGGGACACAAGCCAATTCGCGGCGAGCAACCCAAAGGACCGCAAGAAACTTGCCGCCATGAGATATCCGCGCTCGCCCGGTTTCCGGGACTTGCACTCCGAAGCCGGCTAGTTTATCAGGTCATCGATGTGCATCCGGTTGGCCCGACTGCCCGAGTTCCGTGGCGGGAGTTTCGGCGAATGCTTGAACGCTAAGCCGAGGAGTCCGACCCGCGCCCCTTTCCCATACGCAGCACGACACGCTCTTTCATGCGATGGTCTCGAACCCGCAGCGAGCGGGGATTCTTCTCGTCGAGAAACTGCCGGAATCCCTGGCGCGTCTCGTGGACACGGACGAGCCGCCGGAGCGGGTGGAGGGAAGCTTCGTGGACGGCGAGGGCAGGAGCACCCGGTCCGACGCGCTATTCCGGGTGCGGCTCAGGACCGGCAAATCGGCGCTGGTCTATGCGCTCTTAGAGCAC
>MKWU01002379.1_pt1 | contig 28483 bp, 18 predicted proteins | sample 809101 | NCBI WGS metagenome assembly MKWU01 (sample SAMN05860141, study PRJNA318959) | sponge metagenome | host: Aplysina aerophoba | place: Slovenia: Piran, Adriatic Sea, Gulf of Piran | collected 2013-05-07 | reverse complement strand
GATCAGCCGTCGGTCGGGGAAGTGACTCCCTCGGACCGGGGGTACGCCGCTCGGCTAATTCGCTGGTCCACTCAACTGCGGCTCTGGAGCGTTCGATATCAGAGTGCTCGAGCCAGGCCCCGTCGTAACGAGCATCGATCAGGGCCGTGACGAACACCGTTCCAGAAGTCCGGGATGACCGTCAGGTTTCGAATTCGTGGAACTCGAAGCCGAGTTGGGTGGCGTTCTCTTTGACGATGCGTTGGGTGCGCGTGTCGTAGCCGCCGGAGCGGGCGTCTATTTCCACGGTGAGGGTGACCTCGTTGCCTGTTCCGCCCAGGTGCTTGGTGACCTCGTCGATGATGCCGCCGAGGTCGCGCATCGCCCGGACCGGGTCGAGTTCCATCCGGCCGTAGAAACGGGTGGGCTTCGGCGTCTTGGGAGGCTGGCGCGAGCCGGGGTCTTCGGGTTTCCAGGTGTCTTCAACATCTTCCGGCACCTCGTCTTCGTCCTCGGCGGGTTGTGAATCGGCGTCGAACTGGACCGCTGCCCGCGTGGGACGGACCAGCAGTGCGGTGAGGCTCTGGGTGACTTCTACCTGCTCCGCTGCTTGCAGGCCGAGGTAACGATCTGTGTCCGGGTCGTAGGTGTCGGCGTAGGCGAAGGTGTCGTTCTGCCAGTTCAGATCGGCCACGCCTTTGGAGATCGCCGCGGCCAGCACGCCGAAGCCTGCCAGCCGGGGCATGTAGAGGTAGCGGCAGTAGTAGGACCACAGCGTCCGGATGCCGATGTGATCCCCATCCCACAATGGGGCGTCTCGCCGGTCCAGGTCGCGGCGGACGAGGGTCCCGGCGTAGGCGGCGATCAGATGCTGGGACGACTCGAGCTTGCTGACCACCCGTTCGAAGAGACCGGCTGATCCGCTCACCCGGACCGACGACCAGCGGATTTCGGCCTGTCCGGGGGCCTGGACGGGGTAGAGCACCTGGGAGAAGGTCTCGCCGATCCGCAGATCCACCGTACGGTCGGCCTCCTCCAATCTGGTCTTGGCCTGATTGACATCCGCGGGAGGGAGATTGAGGTCGTTCTCGCCCCGCTCGTCGAGGATGGACCGCCAGGCCAGGCGGCTGCGGATCGCTTGGCGCAACTCCGGCACGCGGGCCTTCTCGGCGGCTAGGAACACCAGCATGTTCCGGTTGATCCGCCGGCCTCCCCGGCGCTCGTCCAGGATGGTCTGGGCCGTCTCGACCGCGGGAGACGTGTCGCCCCTCTCGAACGGTTTCCCGGGATTGAGGATCACCAGCCTCACCGAGTCCTCTTCGTCCGGAACGTCGCCGCTGTCTTTGAACACGTGTACGCCACCCAGCGGATTGGGACACCTGAGCTTGTCGAGGCGACGGCGTAGGTACTCGTCGGCCTCGTCGTCGCCGAAGCGGGACAACGCCCTGTCGGCCGCCATCCTGTTCAGTGATGGCTTGGTGTCGTACCAGTAGCGCATCTGCTGGTTGTAGAGGTAGGTGGCTTCGTCGGCCAGGTGGCGTAGAGCGTCACTGAACACCCCGGGCCTCTCTCCCGGCTGTACGCAGCCCAGCACGATGCGGGTCCGGTCGACACCGCGCCGGTTGGCGGGCAAGGGCGCCGATCCCAGATAGGCGGATCTGGCCACCCGGCGGCAGGCCGAGTACCTGCCCAGGTTCTTGCGGTCCCGGTCGAAACGCTTGGGTAGCGATTCGGGACCGTCGACATCCTTGTCGATGATCGGCTTCCATTGATCGGTCAGGTACCGGGTCAGTTCCGGGACGACCTTGGCCGAGTCCATCGGGACGACCCCCGGCATGATCATCAACGACCTGTCATTCCTGTCCCAGAGCACCGAGATAACGCTCGCCATCAACCGAAGCACTCCGCGGGTCCGCTGGAACCGTTCCAACGTCGACCAGTCCTGGTAGAGCCGGTCGAACAATTCGGGATGGATCGGGTAGGCGTCGTCCATGCGGCGTGCATAGTCACGCTCCCTGGTCTCCGACGGGAACTCCCCGGCGTTATCCATGTAGAGGTTGTGATACGCCCTCACCACCGCGTCCCGGTGACGTGCCATCGACGGTTCCACCGGTTCGAACAGGCGACGCCGGACGATCTCGAAGGACTCCTCGGACGATGCCGGCCGCCACTGCGCCGCCTTGCGACCCAGCACATGGCGTAAGCGCTCAAGGGCGATCCGGCCCTTCTCTCCCCCAACCTCCATGCTGTCGTAGTTGGGATCGCTCGACTCGGGAACCGAAACCACCAGCAGTGCATTGCCTACCGCCGCGGCCGCCTCGGTCAGCGCCTGGGCGAACGTGAACTGGGTGTCGAAATCACCGGCCGGACGCCGTCCCTCCTCCGGAGACATCGGCAGGCCACGGGCATAGGCGACCCACTCGTCGATCAGGATCATTACCGGTCCGTAGCGCTTGAATAGGTCCACCAGGCTCTCACCGGGGTTAGCTGCGTTTAGATCCGCGTCCTCCACCATCCGGTACCCGTCGGCGCCACCCAACTGGTAGGCGATATCCCCCCAGATGGTGTGGACCTCGACCCCGTCCTCCTTCTCGTGAACCGAAGCCGATTCGGCCCACTGCCCGGTGAACACCGCCCTTCGTACCCCGGTGGGAATCGACAGTTCGTCCTCAGCCAGCGCCTCGTCGACACCCCTCAACCGGGAGGAATCCGAGGCAAGGTGATACAGAGCGATCAGGCTATGGGTCTTACCGCCCCCGAACCCGGTCTGAAGCTCCACCACCGGATCGCCGCCCCTCCCCGACAGCCGTCTCGCAGCCGTACGGATCAGGTCGCCCAACCCGTCGGTGATGAATGTCCGCTCGAAGAAACTCACCGGATCCCCGTACTCCGGAGCGGCCTCACCCCTCACCACCTGACGGAGATCGGCGGCGAACTCTGCCTGCGCGAAGCGCCCCTCCCGCACATCGCGATGCGGCGTCACCACCTCCCGCCACGGCTTGAGACCCGCCAGCGGCTCGCCCTTCGTGGCCTCCGCAGCAGCCCTACGCTCCGCCGTCCTCCGTTCCTCGGCAAACACCTGCCGGCGGAGGCTCTGCTTGAGTTCCTGCACCTGCATAGCCGACTCGCTTGCTCGGAACGCCTCGAGCATCATCTCGCAGTGGTCCAGAACGCGCAGCGTGTGCTCCGAACTGAACCTCTTGTTGTGCGCCCAGTCGTTGCGGGCGTCCCACAACAAATGGAGGTAGCTCCGAGTCGCCCGAGACAAGGTGTCACGGAAGAACTGATCCCAGGTGGCATCCATACCCTTGAGCAGGAAGGCGAGATCATCTGGGTTGGCGAATCGGTCCCGGTGAGGTAGCCGCTGATTCACTTTCTCCAGCCACCGCATCCCGAACCGGGTCCGCCAGATCCTCTCCACTTCAGGACGGATCGCATCGCGAACCAACGTCAGTGCCTTGCCCACCCGCTCATGGTTGGAGATAGCCATCGCCTACATCCCCTCGAAAGTCTGCGCCACCGAACTCTGGCTAGCAGCCGCAACGCGCTCGATGTCGTGCCACGCTCGGATAAGCCTGTTATAGGCAACTGCATCTTCGGACCGGCCCTTGCGGTCGGCGATCTGGTATACCAGATACGCGAGTCGGCGGGCCCGGTCACCCACACCTCCTCCTACCTTCCTCAACAGTTCGGCAGCCTGTATCTCGGAGTCATCGAGACGAGCGATCAGGTTCTGGGTTACCTCCCACACCGTAAGCCGTCGATCCGTTAGTGGATCCCACTCCTCGTTCAGTTCGGTACGAGTGATCAACCGCACCTTGCCAGCCGTCGACTCGGCGATGCCGGCCTGAACCACCCCGCGGACCGAAGTGTTCTTGGCCTTGGAAAGGGTTTCGGCGTCTCCGAAGGGTCCGGGATCGTCACCAAACTGCTCGTACCACGTCAGAGCCCAACGGGTGTCACCGTCAAACTCGGTCTCCTCGGCCGACAGTACCTCCTCCAAGGCCTCGTTGATCAGAACAAGCGCAGCACGAACGCTCATCGATGTCCCGTCGGCTTCCAGCACCTTGGCGTAGCGGGAAAACACTTCCATACCCGGCCCGATAGCAGACTGAGCCACATCCACAGGCGCGATGGCCTGACTCTGCAGCAACCGTAATGCACCCGGTAGTTCGGATCGGAGAACATCAAGAAACTCGCGACGGGTGGCGAGTGGAGCATCCACCGGGCGCGGCCGGCAGGCTATCACTATCGACGATGCCAATGCCGCTGAACCCATCGCACGCATCCGCGAGGGCATCTCCGTGCGAATGGGCCACGTTGCCGTTACTTGCAAACCCGCGTCGACGAGACCTCGGAGGAAAGTCTCCCATCCAGTTGATGCAGCACCGCCTTGCTTGGTTTCCTGTTGCTTGAAGGCATAGAATATGGCAACCGGGAATGCTGAATGCTGGGATCTGCTGATCTGACTTAGAACCTTGGCCATCCTAGTCTCGAAATGCCTCTTGGCTAAGTCCTTGGCTGAACCCGGTCCTTCGGATATCCTCGACCCGACTCGGTGAGGGTTGGCCACTAGCTCATCAGCTTTAGGTGTGAGCAACGTGGCGGTTTCATCGGGCCAGATGTCCGCCAAGTTGCGACGCAGCCATACATAGAAGAAATCGGACAGATCAGCATAAGGCACGTTGTCGTAATAGGGTGGATCGGTACAAATCAGTGGCGAGGAAACCTCTCCTAGACGAAACACAGCATCCCCTTGCTGTACTGCACCACGACCGTCGGCGGGTAAAGCAGTCACTGCCTTCTGTATCCAAGCCACCTGACCTCCCCAGCTACCAGACGAATCGGAAAACGGATTAGCTTCTGCGAAGTCCCATATCATTGGTATTGCCTGCCGACCAAAGACGTGCTGGAGGGTCTGCCCTGTTGAATTCCATGTGACCAGGCTGGCCCACAAATCAGCGCAGCGGTCTACTACGAAAGAAAGATAGGTTATAGCAGCGTCCGCATACGCTGTAACGCCTGATCCACCGGCTCGTAGCCGGACACCGTCGTCAATCAGACCAGCTGCGAGCGCATGACTCTCCACGATCGGGCGTAGCTCCACCAAAAGACTCGAGAACGTAGTTAGCGCAACAAGTTGGCGGTCCGTGAACAAGTCGGCCCACTTGACCATACCGTATCGTTGGACGCGAAAGCCAAGAGTTCGCTTCGGTAGTGGAACTAGCGGTGCCCATTGCGGATTCGGTACACGGGGCTGTTGAGCCGGTGCCACATATGAGCGACGCCGGTTGCCTTCCGCTACCGTGGCGATCAGTGTGCTTCCGATCAATCCGCGGCGCCCTTGGTCAGCTATGTAGTCGAAGCTGATGGGTGTTGCAGTGGCAAGACAGGTTCCACCTCGTCGTCCCATAGTTCCGTCCGGAACGCCTTCACCTTTCCGAATGCGGTAGCTGATAGTTTGACTGATACGGTTCACCGAGGGCTCTACCCACACTGCCGGTTTGTTTTTTCTGGGCCTCCGCAGTACCCAGGAGCGCACTAGCGGCACATGCCCACTCCAGGATGGGTCGGGAGAGCGGACGGTGCGGGCTCGAATCCAGGCGATCACGCTCGCCTCACCCCCACCCTCCGACCTTGGCAGGGTCACCTTCGGGTACAGGTGGCCGATCCGCTCAAACGCCTGTTCCCTCATCCATCGCCCATAGAAAGCGATGTCCTCTGCCAGACCCTGTGCACGTTCCCACGTCTCCGAACCAAACCTCGCCTGGGCATCCGGATTCACGGGCGGGAATCCGGCATACCGAGGCGGTATCTCCACAAGAGCCTTGGAGATCAGGACTGCCACCGGATTCAGATCACCCCCGTATGCAGGTAAGCCGAGCCGCTGTGCTTCTAGGGGGATGGTCCCGCCTCCGCAGAAGGGATCGAGAATGTTCGGGATCTCGCCGTCGCATGATGCTTCGATCTCGGCACGGGCCTCGGCGAGCACCTTGGGATTGTTGGAGTTGTTTCTAACGACCAGACGCTCCAGGATTCCGAACAGCCGCCTCCGCTCGGCTGCTTGTGCCTCTTCGGTTGGGAAGAGGTCAGGATCAGACGATGGGTCATCCACCAACGACGCCCACAACACCGCCCGGCAAGCCGCCAACGGCCTGCGCGCCCACCATTGATGCAAGGTCGAGGGATGGCCGTGTGGCGAAGTTTTCTCCCGCGCCGACGCCGCGCTGATCGCATCTAGCGGCAACGCCACCTCTATCAGCTTTCGCTTGTAGGTCATCGTTCCCTCGTCATCCTCACCACGATCATGATCGTACAACCCACTCGTGACAGGACGCACACCGGCTTGAGCCTCGCATCGGTCGGCGTCGCTCGGATCCGTACTTGGAGGCGCAGCTTACGAACCCAGCCAGTCGGAACGGGAGACACCCGCCCACCGCAGAGCGTGACGCAGCAGATCTACTCCGCTGTCTCCTTGGCGGCGGTGGGGGTTCGGAACCTGCACCTACTGTCGACCCTTGGTCATGGACGAGTGGCGGCACCCTTCGAAAGGACCTTCCTATCCGAGACTTCTGCAGCGCCTGATCAGGTCCCTCCTGGAGACAGGAGACAGGTGGCCGCTTGTTACGGACCGAGGTGCATACCGCCTATGACGGGAATGTCATCGTCCCCGTCAACGACTTCAGGTTGACCCACCCTTCGAGACCTGCTTCTAAGTCCCCTCAATGCCGCGGCCTCGGTCTCGCCGAACCCCCACGCACCCAGGCCTCGGGAACGTCGCCGCATAAACCCTCGGGGTCGGCGATACGCTCTACCTGCGCACGCGACATCGCCGGTGCCACCCACGCGTCGGCAAGCCGTTGGCTGTGGGTCGCGCTCCGAACCGTAACTGCTAGCCCCGATTCTTCAAATGGATTCGGTTCGTCGGGTTGCCGGAGTTGCGGCTTTGTGGTCCTGAACTGGGATTATGGCTAACGGGTAGCCAGTCTTGGTCTACACCAAGATTCACCCGTCGGCCGAAACTGGCCGCGCCGTGCCACGCTGATAACGTTGAAGTGGGCCCATGCGTCGGTGTGCCCGGAACATGAAGAGTCTGGGTTAGGACGTGGCTTGGATACCATCGGGCGTGCGTTGGGTTGAGGTGCTACGACCAGCAGTAACCAAACCGTCCAATGGTTCGCGGGGTCAAGCCACATCCGGTAGAGTGAATCTCGCGTTTGCTGCAACGTGTGAGTTGAAGAAAAGGAGGCTTGCTGGTGCCGTTGGCAGATCCCGAGAGAGCTCTCGTCGTCATAGGTCAGGTTCTTCATTGCCTTCGCCACCTCCAAAGTCCCGAAGAGGGCTGGGAGGGTAAACTCACAGATCCGTACGATCCCTATGACATGCCTCCTCACGAGGAGTTTGGCACCTACCTCGGATACATCAAGACTCTGAAGAAGATGGTTGTCGGCCGTCAGCGGCTGCTCGAGGAGATTGCTGAACAGATTGATCCCGGTGGGCTAACCGAACGATTTAGGAAGGATGCGGCCGGCAGTTGGGCTGGTGCCGAGGAAGCGGTCTTACGGCTCCGCGGTATTCTCGAATTCGAGGCCGACCACAAACAGATCCTAGGACCCCAAGGACCCACTCTATCGGCAGAGGGCCTGCATCCTTGGGTATGGAATGCGGCAACTAATCTATGGAGCAACGAACATTACGGCGAGGCCGTTGCTGCTGCAGCCAAGGCTGTCGAGAAGCAGGCTCAACTCAAGCTGGACCGTCGCGACCTCACCGGCTATAGACTATATAGCAAGCTATTTGTATCCAAGAACCATCTAGAATATGGTTTGGTGTTTCCGCAATTCGATACGGAAACGGAGAACTGGACATCTGCCCACGACGGTGCTCGTCACTACGGTATGGGATGTGCACTGCGTATTCGTAATCTGCTAGTACATGGAGCGATTGATGTGAGCGAGCAAACCGGGCTCGAATACCTTGCTGCCCTGAGCCTATTGGCACGTTGGATCGATGCGGCAGAACGATCTATTCCTAAAGGCAAGCCACATGGCTAATCGATGATGTCGTTTCGACCCACAGGAACACGTGATCAGGCTGGACGACGAGCTAGTTACAGCTTATATAGGAGATGCAAGCCAAGCTACCTCACCGGAGCAAAGGGACTCTTCGGAAATGAGTGGGGAGTAGGGGATCTGCCGGGGGGATCGGAATCCACCAGAAGTGAGGAGGGGTCCTCCATAATCGGGTGCTTATCAATCACATTCGAGACAGGAGGACCCTTGGTGGTGACTGATCCCTGCGCGCATGTGCGAGAAGCTGGTAGGCCTAGGCGACGTTGATCTGGTAGGCATCGAAGACACCGGGGAGGGAACACCGCTTGGGGTGGTGATCCGCTCCCGCAAGGGCCGCCCGACCTGTGAGACATGTTGGGGGCCGGTCTGGTCCAAGGGCTATCGGACAGCCGTGTTGGTTGATCTTCCGGCGTTCGGCCGGCCGGTGCGTCTCCGGTGGCGGAAACGCCGCTCGACGTGTCCGAACCCCGACTGTGCGCAGAAGTGGTTCGTTGAGCAAGTGTCAACGATCGGCCCGCCGCGGGCGTTGCTGACATCCCGAGTAGCAAGATGGGCGACCATCGGGGTCGGTCGTCGGGGCCGTCCCGTCGAGGAATTCGCCGAAGAGCTGAGTGTGGGTGGCATACGGTCAAAGACGAGGGCGGCCGCTAGGGTGAAGCACTCTTGAAAGCCGACGGCGAACGGGGAGGCAAGGTCGAGGCGGTCGGCGTGGACAAGAATCGATGTTCTGGCGGCAGGGCACGTTCCGCACCAAGCAGTGGTGCACGTCTGTCGTAGACGTGGGAAACCACCAACTGATCGACATAGTCCCAGGGAAGGCAGCTGATAGCGCCGAAGCCTGGCTCCGGTCACAACCGGCGGACTGGGATCCGCTGGGCGGTCCCGGACATGTCAGGTCCCTATCGCACTGCCTAGGACCGGGTCCTGAGCAACGCTCTGCAAGTCGCAGACCCATTCCATGTGATCCCCTCACCAATTCAGCGACTCGACGAAGTGCGCAGACGAGCCCCTGTTGGCGATCACCGATAATCCCCAGAGTCGATCAGCGAAACCCTCGGGCGCAGGGGCCGCAAAGCTGACCCGCTGTATCGGATACGACGCCTCCTGACATCTGCTTCTGAACGGATGAGCGACCGGGGCCGAATCTGCCTCCGTGGCCTCCTCGACGCCGATGACTCCCACGGAGAAGTCCGCACGGCCTGGCACACCACCGAAACCATACGAGGCATCTACGACATCGACCGGGCCACCGTCACGCTTCGATACACACTGCAGCTCGCCGAAGACCCCGGGGACCAGTCATGCCCGCCCGAAGTCAACAAACTGGGTCGCACCATCGGCCCGTGGTGTCCCCCAGATCACTAACTGGCATATCTCGAAGGTGACCAACAGACGCCACCAGCGCCTTTAACAACCTCATCAAACGCAACAAGCGAAGAGCCTATTTGGGTTCCACAACTTCGCGAACTACCGAACACAGGCTCTCCTGTATGCGTGGACACCCAACTGGGAGCTACTCCCTGCGGTCACTCCCCCCTAAGATCCGAAGTACCCTTAACCCACCCTCGAGTACGGATAAGCATTCTTGATATAGAGATGAAGGAAGCGTCCCTTTGATGCCGCTTGCACCATCTGAGAATAGATTGACTCTGGTACACCATAGTACTGGTATATCCCTCCACTCAGAAACTCTACTTCTAACGTTTGAGTCAACTGGTCATAACCCACTGAGCTGACATTAGACGAAGAAACAAAACGCCTATCCACGGTCAGATCCTGTTACAACATTCACATCATCCTCTACCGACTGCCTCAATATCCGTACATCCTGCGCGACCGCCAATGGGTTCTGAGCTCTCCACGAAGCTACAACTCGATCGTATCCTTCATCTCGCCTTGCCAAAGACCATCTCTCGCTCACCTTCGGGTCTTCGCTCTGTGGGCGGTGAGCCTCCGTAGGTAGCTGCACACGACAGCGCATTGGCAGCTTCGCAGCCTCACCGGTAACAATAGCTTCACCAGTTCGTAGAATAGGCAATACGTCAAGAAGTCCGACAAGACCATCTGGTAATGTACCCCTCACACGTTCACGATCCGTTGGGTTTGTTAGACGTAATGCGAAAACCGTACCGCACTGTGACAGTATAGTCTCATTTACTTCGGAAGGTCGTTGACTAATGACCATTGCTCCGATACCATATTTTCGACCCTCCTTCGCAATGCGTTGTACTACTTGCGATGCTAACCCGGTTCCACTAGTGCGTTTACTCGCCAGATACCGGTGTGCTTCTTCCATCACGACCAGCAGCGGTCGCTGAATTCCTCCTTCGGTCTTCTCACGACTCCAGAATAAGGCATCGTATACAATCCTCAGTATCGAACCTACCAGCCGCTCGAGGACACTACTCGGGATGCCCGAGAGATCCAGAATAGTTATCGGCTTGACACTTCCTAACCAACTATGTAACAACGAATCCAAATCCTGCCTAGGTCGACCAGAGAGACCTGGCTCCCACGGACCTGGATGAAGGAGGAAGTCGTAACGGCGATCAAGTAGCCGAGACCGAAGTAGGTTTAGGTGACGCTGGATACCGAACGCTTGTTGATTCAGAAACGGGCCAGCAGCGCCCATAGCATGCGGCTTGTACCTAGGACGCACGAGCGCCTCGGGATCACCATCAGCTTGAAGTGTCGACTGGTCACGAGCCGGTCCCTCAAATGTCATCGTTTCGTACGCTATCAGATCATACCACAGTTGTTTTAGGCTGAATGGAAGTGGCGTATTGACTGTTATCGACGAGCCATCAATACCAGCGAACCCTTGTCGTTCGTGAGACGTACGTTTCATCTCGTAAATCTTGTCCAAGAAAGCGGTTCGCTGGTTTCTTTCTACACCTCCGGTCAAGAAGTCGACAAGATCGTCAATATCCAGCGCCCAATACGGGATGAACAGGTGCTTCTCTTCTGCCTGTGGATCAATACTGAATACCTGAGCCACATCGGTCAGTGGCCTTGCATACTCACCATGGATATCTAGCATTAGGATCCGCGCGCTCGGATATCTGATCCGCCCTTCATCGTCTATCGCGGTTATAGCCCTCAATAGGCTCGCAATCGTCGTCGATTTACCTGACCCTGTCGATCCAAAAACCGCCGAGTGGCGAGTTAGTAGTTCGTCTAAGGCTATCTTCGCTGGAATACTTTCCGCACTCGATAGGTTTCCTATGATGATGTAGCCGTGTTCTTTGACATCATAGACCTGCCGTAGATGTTTCTCAACGGCTAAGTGAACGGAATCGCCAATGTTCGGATACTGACTTACACCGCGTTGAAAACTACTTCCAATTGTCTCACCTACGAGCTCTATCGTCATCCAGCGCCCAGTCTCGGTGGTGTCTACTATCTGCTGAGGTGCAGCAGTAGCACCAACTTCGGATATGATTCCGAAAAGATCCTGATATCCTTGTGGTATACGTACGAAACTACCAACCTGTCCAATCCGATACGTTTGCCCATTTATGATCGAGAGACCAGAAGAGACCGACCGGGCGAGTTGTACTGTGAGTGCCGCACCTGATACCGCTACGATCTCGCCGATAAATGTCGGATCACGACTAAGCATTGGTCTGCACTTGTATAGATGAGTCTGTGGGGTTGTCTGGACTCGTTAACAAATCGTCGTCTTCTGACATAGGAGACTCGATCTGGCGAGCTTGTATCAGCGCCAGAAACTGGGCTAACATAGCAAAATCACCTAGTAGGAATTGGCCCGCAATCGTGTCCGATTCAGAATGCCAGAAGGTTCTACGGATATCAAGCCAATCATGGTGTTCAGGTTCTCCTGGCCGCCAGTGCCCTCTTACTCCATTAATAACAGCTCCGTCGCGAGCATAAACGCTCATATTCGGACGAGATAGAGCCAGTTGTATCGCCGGACCCTCGTCGTTAAGAGAACAATACTGGAATGCAACGACTGCCGTATGATTATTGGCTGCTAACGACTCATCTAAGACAGCGCAGATGTGTGAATCAAGGAATGAGAATCCTGAGCATAGTAAAAGGGTATCCGGAGTAGTCAGAAACTGCCGTAGTCTTTCAAAAAGAGCCGAGTACGGGAGTCGGGTTACGCGGTCGTACTTAAGGTGGTCGGGATATATCAACTCTGTCGCTTCCGAGTCTCCGAGGCGTACTACCTGCCCGTCTACTACGTTCCAACCGAGTGACCCGTGAAGTTTCCATAGTTTGGACCAACGGGATGGAAGGTCGTCAGATGATACGGAGGCGGGGTCGAAGAACGGTAAATGGGAACCGGTAAAGCCGTCAAAGTAGGGCACTCGAGCGCGCTCAAAGGCTTGCTCAAAGAGAAGGTCATAATTAGGTGTAAATATCTCTACTGAATGTACTCGGCGTGTCCCACAGATCCAGGCAACTAACTCAGTGTACGGGTTTGAGCCAGTCGGAAGGTTGCGTGATACATGCCGCCCGATAGCCTGGCATATACGTCGGCCAAGATTCTCGTAGGAACGTGCATCTAGACAATGAATAGTCGATTTACCAATCACCTGGGCAAGTTGGCGAACGCGAGTTAGAATGGTCTCGACATTGATGATACCATCGATATCATGTATTAGGTGGTCTATAACCGTACGGTCATCCTCAGTCAAGTCGCTAAATACGGCTGAGGTTAACCCAGCGATGTCAGGGATTAATGGGTCTCCGTCGTCCGCAACCAGTTGGGTTGAGGAGTCAATACGAATAGCGGTTGGAGCGCCTGCACCGATTAATAAGCCTATCCGTTTCCGACCTTGAGACAGTACTTGTCGTAGGTCTGCCATATAGCGATCAGGATTGTGGATAGAACTAGTGGTCATTGTTAAGCCATTGGTGTCGAAGTCTGATCCCGCTAAGTGATTCAGTTGCCGTGCTGTTTGGGTCAAGTCGTAAAGCGCCGTCGATCAGATCCAGTGGAATAGAGAGTTCTAGAGTGGTAACCCTGGGTGTCCAATTGTAAACTCTCCAGGCTCAGCACGCGACCGGTGGCCCGGGAGCCATGGTAACACGTTGCTCTCGGACAGAGAGCCATGGACGACGTCGGGGAAGGGCCACGTTTGGTGGTGATCCGGTCTCGCAAGGCCTGCCTGGCGTGTAATGCCTGTGGTGGGCGGGTCGGGTCGACGGGGATCGAACAGGCGTACTGTTGGATCTTGCAGGTTTTGGGCGACTGGTTCGTCTCGGATGGTGCAAGGCGCCGTTCGAAGTACCCGCACCCTGAGGGTGAGGTCGGTCGCGGGCGTTCTTGACCTTCTGAGCTTACGGTGGGAGTCCTGTACGGATGGACATCACTGTTTCGGAAACACCGGGACGTGAGCAGGGAAGAGGTCAGGGCTCGCGACTTCATCGTCGATCTGACCCGTTGTTGTGGGGGTCGCGTCGGGCGGTGCTGAGGCTATCCGCTACGCCGCGGGGCTTCCGAGGGCAGACTTCGAGGATGCGATGCAGGTGGCGTGCGCCCGTGCTTGCGCAACAACACGCATGATCACCAGGAGTGTGAGGGAATACAAGCACTCACGGATCCACGCGATCAGTCCCCACGAAGCCCTCGATGAACTGTTCTGACAGACGAGCAGGCCGTCGTGTCTAGATACTAGGTCATGCACCGCCAGATGAGTGTGGTTCAACGTAGAGGTACGGCACGTCGGGTTCGTTCGTGCTCGGCGATTTCATAGCCTTTGATCCCGCGGCCTTCTCGACGGGCTAGCAGCCAGCGACCTAGAGTTGTGGCCCTCTCGAGGCTAGGCCCCGACATCAGACCGCCGATGCTGACATCCTCGTCGAGGTCCGGCCAGTGGATAGCGGTACCGTCGCCTACCGACTCCCAGTTGTTCCGCTCCGCAGGCGTACCGTCGCACAGACGCGGATACCAGGCCAGCGGAACGGTGACCGTCCTGCCGTCACGGAGCCAGACCCGGATGGTCTCCTCCTCGACTTCCACGTCCAGAGCACGGGGGTACTCGTCCACCTCTATCGAACCAGTACTCGGTGTGGACATCAGATCCGCGACGGCTATGTCCTCGTGGAGGTCCGGCCAGTGGACAGCGGTACCGTCGCCTACCGACTCCCAGTTGTTCCGCTCCGCAGGCGTACCGTCGCACAGACGCGGATACCAGGCCAGGGGTACAGTGATCGTCCTACCGTCGTGTAGCCAGACCCGGATCGTCTCCTTCGCGACTTCCACGTTCAGGACACTTGAACAGTTGTCAAGCGCCACCGAAATAGTCATTCCACTCCCCCAGCATGAAGCCCCGATGATTCTCGATGACGTTCCGGACTCTGGTCAGTTCGTGATCCTTCAGACCACGATTGTTCACCAAATGCTACCGGGTCCAACGAGAACTTCGCGCCGGACCCGTCTCTTGCCACCACATGAATATGGGGATCGTGCGGATGATGTGCGACATCCCTCGCGTAGAACCGGAAGCAGTAGGTTCCATCGTCCATGATTGTTGGACTTAATGTGACCACCCATCAAACCAGCCTCCCGCAACCACCGACATACACAGCCCTCGGTAGGGAACACCTAGGCAATGCCTCGACCGGCCCGAGGTAGCCGACCTCGTACACCCTGTCTGCCGACTCGCTCTGACCTAGCGTAGTCTATTATATGTTACGCTAATATTAATAGCCTATGCTGCCTTACAGCGGATATCGGGGATCTCGAACAGGTCGCAGCGGATGACCGTGTCCGTATGGTTGTCGTACCAATCGTCTCGCAGGAGGAGATCGCGGCTCACGATCTCGGGGTTGCAACCCCCGCACGACACCTCCAGGTATCGCCGGCGTTCCGTAGGCTCGCCCGGCCGATGCGGTGTTGGGAGGGGAGAGCCTCTACAAGTCCCTCTCGGCCGACGGCAACCCCCGCGTTCGGCACCGTGCTGAAGGTAACCCACGCACGCGGGATCCGTCTTGCGACTATTAGGTGGACGGCGGGCGGCCGTGACCGGGGGAGCTAGGTGGGACCGGACATCTGGCGAGTCTGTAGACCGAGACAGCGAGTTGAGCTGACCTGACCGGTCGGGGTCCGCGTCTCACGGTTCGGAGTGCTGTACGGATGCCGCCGATGCGCTTCGAGGACTGGATCGGGGCGCTGGGTCACGCCGTGAACATGCTGGGTGATTGTTGGTCGGGGCGATCGGTGCTAGTGCTCGACGATGGTTACTGTCGAGAGACGATGGTGACGGCCAGGCAGGAGACTGTGTCGTGAGGGGGCCCTCTTACTCTTCGAGTTGGCGGAAGTTCAGGTTCTCGGCAGGGCGCGTTTCATGAACTGGTCGAACAGCGGAACGGTGAACGCAGTGTCACCGTGGGCAGGGCTGTAGATCATGCCCTTGGCGATCAGCGCCGATCGGCGAGGAGCCACCGATGTCACCTTCACCCCGAGTTCGTCGGCGATGTCACCTGAGCGGTGAGGGCCGGGACCTAGCTTGGCCATGGCTCGCAGGTACTCGCTTTCCTTCGGGGTGAGCCGGTCATAGCGAACCCTGAAGAAGTCTCGGTCCAGCTTGTCCACCACGCCAGAGGTCGCCGCCCTTACGTCGTTTTCGGAAATCGGTGAGGCCGGTGCTGCGTTCCACGCGTGGTAGCCCCATTCCTGCAAGAAGTAGGGATACCTGCCCGACTCCGCAATGATCCTTGCCGCCGCCGCATCCTCGAATTCCACCCCGAGCTCAGAGGCGGGGAGCACCACGGCGGCGGTCGCGTCGTCATCACTCAAGTACCCGATCTCAGGAAACTCGAACAAACGCTCGGCATAAGTCCTGGTCTCGCCCAGCAGGGCCGGCACCTGGGGCAATCCGGCTCCGGCGACCACGACCGGCAGGTCCAGTTGGACCGTGCGATGCGTAGACCCAACCAGCGCGGACAGATCGACCTTGGACAGATACTGGAGCTCGTCTAACGCCAGCAGCAATCCGGAGTCGCAGCTGTCGGCTGCTTCTCCCACGGCCACGAGCAGATCGGTCAGGTCCTCGGAGATCAGCCCTGAGTCGGCCCTGCCGGCCAAGGGTTCAGCACTCACCGTGATCGAAGAGCCGTCAGCGAACGTCTGCGTGAACGACACGAGCACCGACAGAGCCCGCCTTACCGCGGAAAGCGCCCGACGGGCTGCTCCCTGTTCCAGTTCCAGGAGGATCCTTCGCAGGCGAACGGCCAGCAACTCGGGAAAGTCGCCGCCCTCCGATGCCTCGATATAGCCGACCTTCATTTCCTTGCGCTCGGCGATCTCGGTGAACCGGTTCAGCAGCACCGTTTTCCCGACGCCGCGAAGTCCCACCAGCACACAACTCTTTCCGGGCCGTGCATCCAGTGCTCGGCGCACTGTGATGTCGAAGTCGGCGATGAGGTGATCACGCCCGACCAGAGCAGGAGGAACTGAGCCTGCTCCCGGGCGGTATGGGTTGTCGAAGCGGTCCATATCAACAGAGCTTACCCGGAATTATGATGTTTATGTAGGTTGAGGATAATCTCCTCATACACTAGACGACGGTTGGTTAACCATAAGGCGAGCGCACACGACGGACGGCCCAGGAATTCGGCCTCGGGCAACGGCTGCACACCTACAAACCCGTACACGCCCGGCCAGCGACTCGCTCCTGATCGCGGCCACGTGAACACGAGGTCCAACCGACGGGCATCTCGGTCTCAGGAGAGCAAGCCTGAACAGGCTACCCACGGACAGCGTCAGGAGGCCGGTGATTAGCCATTCTGAGGCGTGAGGGCCTTGTGAGTCAGGTGTCCCGGATAGGACGCCCGCTGGCGGCCCGGAACCCCCCCCTAATAGAACCCGATTAGAACGGGAATAGAACCGGAAGGCAGAGAACCGCAGGTAAGAGCCACTTTCTCTTAGACCGGAATAGAACGGGAATAGAACTCGAATAGGATCCTCGGTCTGTGTTTCCCTGGTCGGGCTAAGTCCTCATGTCCGCCTATGACGGGGTTTCGAAGTCAAACTCCGAAAGGGGGAAGTTGATGGAGTACCTGCGGTAGGACACGTCCACGCCTTCGAACGGGCGGCGCACGTAGTGGACGGTTGGCTGGGCGCTGCGATCCTCGGGCACTTGGACCACGGCGAGGATGAAGCGGTCGGGCGAGTTCTGGGAGTGGATGATCTGGCTGCGGCTGACCGTGATGGTGTCGGCACCATCGATGCGGCCCTTGACCTCTATGAAGTAGAGGTCGCCGGTGTCGGGTTCGCGGCTCTCGATGTCGTAGCCCTCGTTGTTGTGCGGCATTTCCTTTGGCTTCCGACCTAGAGACCGCTCGGTTTCGAGGACCGCATCCACCGCCCTGCGATCGACCTCCGTCACGTCTCGGGCGCGAGTGGGTGGAGCCGGTTGTGTTGCTCCCGCATGGCGGTCCAGGAGTCCTTGGGGAATCACGATCGCGCCGCCCACGATGTCGGGGGGTCGGCTGGAGAGTTGGAGTTCCCGGTCGAGTTCGAGGTTCCGTTGTTCCAGCCTTGCGGCGAGTTCGTCGGCGAAGTTCCGGGCGTGGCCAGCGGTAAAGCCACCCTTCGGTCGGGTTTCCTGGTTCTGTCTTGCCTTGGCCTTGAATTGGAAGGCGTCCCAGTAGCGGATACGGGCCTGCAGCCGTTGTTCGACGGCGGACCGCACCTTCCCGACCCGGTGTTGGGTGGCTCGCCGGATCTCGTCGAGGTGGGGTCCGCAGAGATCGGTGACGGCGTACCTGCGGGCGTGGTCGGACAGCATGGTGTCGATCCGACTTTGCTCGAGGAGCGACGCTACGAGCGTCCGTTCGTCGTCCTCGATCGGGCGGAGGTCGTGGTGGCGGGCGGCGCCGGTTTCTGCGGGTTCGCCTGCGGCGGGTATCTCCACAGTCCAGTAGCGGGTGGACACGTCCCGGCCGGTGCCGTCCTTGATCAGGTGCTCGATCTGGGCCAGCGCCCGGAGGCGGTCGTCGGCCGCTTGGGGATCGACGAGTACGGTCCCTCGCTGCAGGACCGAGCCGTGACGGTCGAGGACCGTGTCCACGACGGCTTCGAGCAGGGGGTGTCCTAGCGCGAGCAGTGCAGCCCTTGGCTGGCCGGGAACGTTCACGAGGTGCTTCTCGAAGGTGACCCGCTCGTACCTGCGATGCAGTTCCTGGCCGGATCCGGTCTCCTTGGCACGTTGGCGGACGATCCCGGGGACGCGGGTGATCTCGAAGCGGCCCTTCTCACGCTCCACGATGCGTCCCCCGAACCTGCGCAGCGCCTCGATGAAGAACATGGAGATGAACCCGGGCTGCAGCTTGCGGAGCCTGGCGCGTTCCATGTCGTCGCGGATCTCCTGGATGTCTCCTCCACTGATCTCGCCGATGGCGAGGGCCCGCTCCTCGACGAGGTCCGTAATCCGATCTCCTATGGCTCTGTCGATGACCTGGTCCTGCCGGGCTCTCACGTCGGGTCGGTCGCCGTAGCGGATCGCCTCGATGAGCAGGTCTCTCAGCTGCCGGTCGATCACCGAGTCGCCGAGCACGTCGTAGACCTGGCCGCCCAGCGCCTTGCGCTGCTCCTCGATCTTGTCCAGCAGGCGGATGAACACCGCCCCTTCCCGGGTGTTGTGCGCGACCAGGTTCCACAGGTGGCAAACCTCGGTCTGTCCGATACGGTGGATGCGCCCGAAGCGTTGCTCGATCCGGTTGGGGTTCCAGGGAAGGTCGTAGTTGACCATCAGGTTGGCCCGTTGCAGGTTGACGCCCTCGCCGGCGGCGTCGGTGGCCACCATCACTTGCACCTCGGGGTCGTTTATGAAGGCGTCCTGGCGGTGGCGGCGATGTTCACGCCGGACGCTTCCGTGGATCACGACCACCCTCTCTCGCCGACCGAGCAGTCCCACTATCCGGCTCTGCAGGTAGTCGAGGGTGTCACGGTGTTCGGTGAACACGATGATCTTGTGTCTCGTTCCGTCGGGTGCGTTCATGTGCTCCGACTGGAGGACGGCGGACAGTTCTTCCCATTTGGTGTCGGTGCCGGCCCTACGGACGTCAGCGGCGATGCCGACCAGGCGGCCGAGCGTCTCGATCTCCTTGCGGAGTTCCGGAACGGTCTCCGCCGCGGTGGCCTGATCGATGACCTCGGTTTCCATGAGGTCGACCTGCTCGTCGTCGTAGTCGTCATAGTCGAAGAAGGCCAGGTCGTCCTCCGACAGGTCGCCGAGCAGCGGCTTGGCCACTGCCCGGCCCTCGGCTATGGCCTCGAGTTCTTCAAGCCGCTTCTGAAGTCGCTCGCGGCGGCGGCGAAGGGATCGGTAGATGGCGTGGGGAGACGAGGCCAGCCGCCGCTGAAGGGCGGCGAGGGCGAAGCCCACTACCAGACCGCGGCGGCGGTTCTTTTGCTCGATCTGCTTGGCGCGGTCCATGCCGTGGCGTACGTAGTCGGTCACCTCGTCGTAGAGGCGCTGTTCGGGTGGGGACAGGTCATACTTGACGGAGTGTGCTCTTCGTTCGGGGAACAGGGGTTTCCCGTCAAAGGTGAGCAGGCTCTCCTTGAGGCAGCGGCGCATGATGTCGGACGCGTCCGGTACTTGCCCGCTCCGTAGCCGGCCCCCGAACCGGTCCTGGTCCAGCAGAGCGAGAAACAGCATGTAGCTCTCCTGTTTCCCACTGTGTGGGGTGGCGGTAAGCAGCAGCAGGTGCCGGGTTAGGTCTCGGAGGCGCTCACCGAGTTGGTAGCGCTTGGTCTTGTTCAGCTTCTTGCCGTAGTAGTGAGCCGACATCTTGTGGGCCTCGTCCACCACCACCAAGTCCCAGCGGGAAGCGGCCAGCTTGTCCTGAAGGTCGTCACGGCGGGCCAGTTGATCGAGCCGGGCGACCAGCAGGTTCTCCTCGTTGAAGGGATTCCCGGTGCGGGCGCCTTCCACCATGTCATTGGTGAGGACTCGAAAGTGCAGATCGAACCGTTGCCACAGTTCGTCCTGCCACTGGACCACCAGAGAACCGGGCGCCACGATGAGGACCCGTTCCACGTCGCCGCGGATGGCCATCTCCCGGATGTACAGGCCGGACATGATCGTCTTGCCGGCCCCTGGGTCGTCGGCTAGGACGAACCGGAGCGGCTGGATGGCCATCATCTGCTTGTAGACCGCCTCGATCTGGTGGGGGAGAGGATCGATGTCGGCGGCCTCCGCGGCCACGTAGGGGTCGAACAGGTGGGCCGACTTGATCCGGCGAGCCTCGGAGGCGAGCTTGAACAGCCGCCCGTCACCGTCGAGCGGCCACGAATCCTCCGCAGCAGCCAATGCCAGGCGACCTTCATCAGCCCGCGACAGCAGGCTCCGGTCCAGCCTCTGTTCATGATCCTGGTAGATGACTTCGAGGTCATGGTCCCCGTGCCAGATCGACGCCATGACCGTGACGGCACGGCCAGGAACCAGCCCCTCTACAAGAGCGCCCGTCTGGATGTCCTCAAGCTTCAGCATCCTTACAGTGGCCCCTGACTAGGCCGTTGGCCGGTGGTTAGTGGTCCGGATCACTCGGGTCAACATCGTTCCTGTCCTCGTCAGCGGTGTTCGGTGAAGGGTACCGACCGCCTGCGACATGCCATGCAGAGCTGGGCGTGCCGGATCGCAATCGATCCCGTGTGTCAAGGCCCTCCAGAGAGGATTCGCTAGGACGAGTGCTCACTGACGGTCCGCGGTGCTCACGGTGTCATGGCCCTTGTATCCAGTAGGGATAGACCTTCTGCACAGCACCCGGACGGATGGTCAGTTGACGACGAACCTACCGCATTGCTTTGGTAGGGATTGCGTCAGGGAGTGACCAGGACTCGGCCCCGGCCGCCTACGGCTGCGTAGCCGGCGGCCATCTCCTCGAAGGGGACCACATGCCGGACGATGGGCTGGAGTATCCCGCCGGCGATGTCGTCCAGCACCTCGGACACGACCTGGCGGTAGCGATCCGGCGGGGCCTGGTAGGCGTGGAAACCCATCAGCCGGTGCTGGCGGATCATCGTCAGGGGGATAATCAGGTTGGTGGTCCTCCCCGCGCTGTATCCGATGAGCAGGTGGCGGGCCCTGGGCGCTCCGCTGAGGATGGCGGCGTTCAGGTAGGGGCCTCCCAACGGGTCGATGATCACCTCGGCGCCCTTGCCTCCGGTGGCGGCCATGACTTCGCCGGTCAGGTTTTCAAGGGAAACGGGTACGGCGTCGAGGTCGTCGAGGGCCGAAATGTCCCGTGCGCCGGCCAGAACGGTGGCACCGAAGGCGGCCGCGATCTGGCAGGCGGCCCGTCCCACCGATCCGGTGGCGCCTAGCACGAGCACCGTGCCGCCGGGCTGCAGGCGTCCGTAGTCGAACAGTGCCTGGCGCGCGGAGATCCCCCCGCTCGTTCCGGCCGCGGCGAGCATCGGGTCCACACCGTCCGGGATCGGGACGGCCGCGCCGTCGGGCACCGGAACCTGCTCGGCCGCCATGCCCGGCCGGCTGTTGCCGAGGCCGAACGGTCCACCGCCTACGTAGACGAACTCACCGGGATCCAACGACCCGGAACTCACGACGCGGCCGACACCCGTTCCCCCCGGCTGGATGGGGAGAGGTCCTGCGCCGGGCAGGTTTCCCATGGCGATCTGGCGGTCGAGGGGGGCTATCTCCGCCGCGACCAGTTCCACCAGTGTTTCTGAGTCGGCGGGCTCCGGCGCCGCCGTTTCAACTACTTCCGGAGCCGGGGGGTCGGTGAACTCTGGGATTCTCACGGCGCGCATTTCCGCTACCTCCTTATCGGGAGTGGTGTGCCAGCGAAGTGATCCGGCATGCCTAGCTTGCCATCCGGCACTATCCGGGTCGCCGGATGAACCGGCCTTCTGGTTTTCCGACTATGTTGCCGTCCGCCAGGATCCGCTCGCCGCGGAGGAACACGTCCTTGACCCAACCGGTCAGTTCATGTCCCTCGAAGGGCGTGTACTCCTGGGTCGACTCCGACTCGGCGGCCCGCACCACGAACGACCGGTCCGGGTCCAGTACCGCCAGGTCGGCGTCCATCCCCGCCGCAATGTCACCCTTGGTGTGCAGCCCGTAGCGGCTGGCCGGGTTGGCGCTGGTCAACTGCGCTATCCGGTTGGGGGACAGCCCGCGTTTCGTTCCTTCGCTGAACACCCCCGACAGCAGGTATTCGGCGCCCCCGAACCCGGCCTTGGCCAGGAAGACATCGTCGCTGTCGGTGGGTGAGAACTTCATCTCGTCGAGGCAGCAGGCGTGGTCCGATACCACCCAATCCACGTTCCCGTCCAGCAGGTGACGCCACAGCGCCTCCCGGTCGGCCTCGCTCCGTAGCGGGGGGTTGACCTTGCCCCCGAGGCCAGAGGCGGTGTCGTAGGTCGCCAGCAGGTGCCCGACCGTCACCTCGCGGCGGAAGTCGATCGCCCCGAACGTGTCAGCCATCAGCATCGCCGCGTCCAAGGCCTTGGCCGAGGAGAGGTGGAGCAGGTTGATGGTCGGGAGCCCGGTCTCGTATGCCATGTAGGCGGCGACGGTGATAGCCAGCCCCTCCGAGTGGGGAGGCCGGGAGGCGCTGTAGGCCTCGAGGCCCGCCAGGGTGCCGTCCCGCTCCACCTTCTCCGTGTAGGCCCGCATGATCTCGGCGGTCTCGCAATGGAGCGAAAGGGTGATGCTGTCCGCCATTCCGGGATTGCTTTGCCGGGCTTCCTGGATGCCCCGCATGATGTCCTCGAAGTGGGCGATGTCGTAGGACTCCCTCTCCGGGGTCATGAGAAACGAACGCTGGTCGGTCGACCGTCCGTGTAGCCCGTGGCCCCCGTAGAACATGAAGATCTTGAAGGAGGGGATGCCGAAGTCCTCGATGATCGAGGGGATCTCCTCCACGTGCCGGCTCATCATCGGCGCCACATGGAAGCTGTAGTCGATATGGGCCCGTCCGGCGGCCATTTCCAGTGCGATGGGCAGGAACTCCGAATAGGGGCCGCCCCGGTTCAGGTAGTACTGCCCGGTCCGGATGTAGGTGATACCGGTGGTGACCCCGCCCTGGGCGGCGGCCCTGCTCTCGCTGGTCGTGTCGACATCGAGCGGGTTGTAGATACCCCAATGCTGGTGGACGTCGACGGCGCCCGGGAAAACCAGAAGACCTGCCGCGTCGTGTGTCGGTGAACCCGCCGGGTCGATGTTCCTCTCGAGGAGGGCGATCTTCCCGTCCCGGATCGCTACGTCGAGAGTCTCCGGTCCCTTGCCGAAGGGCCGGACCACCCTTCCGTTCTTGATGACCAGGTCGTAGGGCACCCCGTCGTCCCCCTTTCGTGGTCGGCAGGATCGCGGTGTAGTGAAACTAGTATCTGCGAGGACCCGCTGCCGAATTCTCGGGTCTCCCCCGAACAAGGCCTCTGTACAGATCCTCCGCAGGAACAACCGCTCGAAACGCGACATGACCGCCCCCGGGACCGGGAGCGGATTCGGAGGCCGTCCCCGACGCTTCCGCCGGATCCCGGCAATGAGTGCTTTCCGCCATCGCGGGTTCACAGTCCTGTGGAGTTCGATGCTCCTCTACCGCCTCGGATTCTGGATAGGGTCGATCACCTTCCAGTGGCTGGTGGCGCGGGTCACCGACAACAGTCCTTTGATGCTGGGTCTGCTGGCCTTCTTCAACCTGATCCCGATGCTGGTCATGACCCCGATCGGCGGCGTGGTGGCGGACCGGGTGGGTCGGAGCCAGATCATGGTCGTGACCCAGTTCTTCATGGCTGCGGCCGCCGGACTCCTGACGCTCCTGGTAGTGCTGGGGCGGGCCGACTCCTTGTTCGTCCTGTTCAGTTTCGCATTCGTCTTCGGAGTCGTCCTTTCCTTCAACGCGCCCGCCAACCAGGCCGCGGTTGCCAACTCGGTCCCGGACGAGGACCTGAGGAGTGCCATCTCCCTCAATTCGATCGGCCTCAACCTGGCCAGGATCGGAGGTCCGGCGCTGGCCGCGCCCCTCATCCTGGCGTGGGGCGCGGGTGCCAGCTTCGGACTGTGGGCACTGGTGAGCGTCATCGCCGCGATAGGGATCTGGACGATCACTCTGAGACCCTACGAGCCCGAACCCGACACCCTGGGCGTGATGGGGCGGATCGCACAGGGCTTCGATCATGTGCGCGAGCGTCCCCCGGCACTCCTGGCCCTCACCCTGGTTGCGGTGGTGACGGTCTTCGGGCAGTCCTACTCGGCGGTCGTGGCCGTGATCGCCTACGACACCCTCGGCGCGGGCGATCGCGCCTTCACCCTCCTGGTGACCTTTACCGGGATCGGAGCGATGCTGGGCGCACTGGCAGCGGGGACCGGACGGCTGTCCTTGAGCCTTCCGCGTCTCACGATGTGGGCAGTGGGCTACTCGGTGGTCCAGGCAGCGTTCGGGATGTCCCGCACCTTGTGGCTGTCGCTGGTTCTCATCGCCGTAGTGGGAGGGCTCAACTTCTTCCTGATGACTTCTCTGAACGTGCTCCTGCAGAACCTCACCGCCGAGTCCAAGAGGGGAAGGGTCATGAGCTTGTTCATGCTGGCGTGGGGCGGGCTCTACCCGGTGGGGGGTCTGGCAGTCGGTTTCGTCGGCGAACTCATCACGGTGCCGAACACCCTGGTGTTGTTCGCCGGGGTACTCATCGTGCTGAGCCTGGGGATCGGCCTGGCCGGTCGGCGCTCCGATGGCAACCGTCATCGGGACTTGCTGTAGATCTCGCGCAGCCTGGGGTCCAGCCAGGCGTAGAGGACATCGACCGCGGTGTTGAGCACCAGGAAGAACGCGGCCAGGAATAGGGTGGCGCCCGTGGCTACCGGGATGTCCTGGTTCCGGAGCGACAGCACCATCAGCCGTCCCACCCCGGGAATGGTGAAGACCGTCTCGACGATCACCGTTCCGCTGATCAGCACGCCGACGAGCAGACCGACCACCGTGGCGGCGGGCACGACCGCGTTGGGGAAGGCCAGATGCCGGAGTACGGCCCGCTCACGCAGACCGGCAGAACGGCCGAAGGTCACGTAGTCACGCTGCAGGGTGTCGCGCATCGAGACCTGCAGGGTTCGCGAGACCAGCGCCACCGTTGCCAGGCCGAGCACCGACGAGGGCAGGATCAGATGCAGCAGATTGCCCAGGGGGTCCTCCCCGAACGGAACCCAGCCACCTGCCGGAAGAATGTCCGGCAGGTAGAGCCCGAACACCATCAGCAGCAGCAGCCCCAGCCAGAAGCTCGGAACCGACATGCCGGTCACCGTGGCTACCCGGATCGCTACCTCTCCCAGCGTTCCCCGGCGAGCCGTCGAGTAGAAACCCAGCCCGAGCCCGATCCCGGTGGCGATCACCGCCGTGAACAGAGCCAACTCGAGGGTCGGGATCGACCGGTCCACGATCAGGTCGGTCACCTCGGTGCCGTTCAGCCACGACTGTCCCAGGTCACCGCGCGCCAGTCGAGCCAGGAACCGCGAGTACTGGACGGCCAGGGGCTGGTCCAGGCCCAACTCGCGGGCGTCGATTCCGCCGAAGATCATGGCGATGTTCCCCGGGGTGAGGGAGACGAGCAAGAAAATGAGGGTCACGACCACCCACATGACCACCGCGGAAGTGATCAAGCGCCTGACCAGGAAACGCCAGAGGAGTCCCTGCGTCATGAACAGTCCGAAGAACTGGACTCCCAGCTCCGGACTCCGGCGGGCTGCCCGACCAAGAGGTTGGTGTGTCGTCCCTTCACCGCCCGTCTACCGATGAGACGATTCTCTCTCAGAGCAGAACGGGTTCCTGCCTCCACCGGTTCGGACCACCCTTCTACGGGTGCTCGGGGTGGCGGCCCCTGTGCTTCGCCCATCGCTTCGCCTCCCGCGGTCCCACACCTACCAGAGTCTCCATGCGCTCGCTGACCGCGAACATGGTTACACCCAGGTCCAGATAGCGGCCGAACCATGCACGGAACCGACTCGGGTCCGGGTTCCCGGTGAGGGTGAAGGCCGGGGCGATAGCCGACTTGGCGAGCGCGGTGGCTTCTTCCCCGGCGCCCTTCTCCGCCAACCGGCGAACCTCCATGGCCGCATCCCACAGCCCGCCGTGACGCCAGAGCGAATCGAACCCGGGGTAAGCGCAGTGCAGGACGATGTTGGCCAACCACGACGTCTTCCGGGCGTTCAGGAAAGGGTCGTCGGTGTCGGTCAGGAAATGGGTCTCCACACACAACTCGAACCCGTCGAGCGAGCGACCCGCGCGGTCCGCACCCTCCCGGACTCGGTCCCACGCCCAGCGGAGGTAGGCGGGCGAGGCGTGCTCGAGGATCACACCGTCCGCCCATGCCCCTGCCACTCGGAGCATCATCGGCCCGACGGCCGCGACGTAGATGGGCGGGGTACGCAGGGGGACCAGGTCGAGGGACGCATGCCGGACCCGGATGGTCTTACCGCGGTAGCGGATCCGGCCGGACCGGCTCCGCTCGATCCCGGGGACATCCTCCCCGAACAGGGCCCTGTAGAGCTTGACCGTATCCTCCATCCGGGCGGCCGGCCGCTCGAACTGCAGGCCCATCACATCCTCCACCATGTAAGGCATCGAAGCGCCTAGCCCGAGGGAGAAGCGGCCGCCCGACACGGCGTCGACCCAGGCGGCTCCGGACGCGAACAGGGTTGGAGAGTGGCCGAAGACTCCCATGATCCTGGAACTCACCTCCACCCGGGTGGTTTCCCGGGCGATGAGGGTCAGGGCCGGGAACAGTTCGCTGCATCCGAAGTCGGCGAGGCAGACAACGTCGAATCCCTCCGCTTCCTGGGCGAGCGAGGTCTCCACCACATGGTCGGGTGTGATCCTTCCCTCCCAGCCGGGAATGGTTCCGTGATTGGCCTGGGTGGCGAAGCGGACCCTCACCGGAGTCGACCCGCCGAGAGAAGCAGATCTGCGTTGTCAGGGTGAGCACGGGAGAAGGACACCATCAGGTGTCGAGCAGTCCCGCGTTCGCTTTCGGCACCCATGTCGGATCCTCTCTGCTCGGGGAGTTGTGGAAGTGTACATTTGGGCTTCGAATACGCCTCTCCTGGAGGAAGCTTGGAACGTCGAATCATCAGCACGAGCATGGGCCACGTTCACGTCGCCCTGGAGGGTGACCCCGGTTCGCCGCCGGTCGTCCTCCTTCACCAGACCCCCCGCTCCACCGACGAGTTTGCCGAGGTCATCCCCCTCCTAGCCGGATCGCGGCGGGTCATAGCCATCGACACGCCCGGCTACGGCGCCTCCGACCACCCGGAGACTCCGCCCAGCATGGAGGACTACGCCACGGTCGTGGCCGAGGTGCTCGGGACCGTGGGCGGGGGGCCCGCCTACATATGCGGTCATCACACCGGGGCCATCATCGCCGTCGAGGTGGCGGCCGCGTATCCCGAGCTCACGAGAACGGTCATCGCTTCGGGTCTGATCTATGTCGACGACGAGGTGCGCGCCGACCTCGGACCCCGGTTCAAGCAGTGGACCGCCCAGGCCGACGGATCGCATCTGATGGCGCACTGGGAGCGGCTTTCCCACTGGACGGCGCCCGACACCGCGCTCACCCAGCGGCTCCTCGTCGACGTCTACCGGGCGGGTGAGACCAGCGAGTTCGGCCACTTCGCCTGCCTCTCATACGACATGGAGGCCCGTCTCCCGCTTGTACGCAGGCCGGTCCTCATCCTGACCGGGAACGACGACCCGTTCATCACGCCCAAGATGATCCGGCAGTTGACCGCCGCCCTCCCCGACAGCGAACTCGCCTACATAGACGGCAGCGTCTTCCTGCCCAACGAGAACCCGGAAGGTTTCGCGGATGCGGTCCTGGCGTTCATCTGACCTCGGGTGGGAGGAACTCCGATGAATCTGGACACCGCCCTGCAGGTCGTGGAAGCGGCCCGCAGGACTGCGGACGAGATCGGCGTTCCGATGGCGATCGCGGTGATGGACGCCGGGAAGCACCCGGTCGTGATGGTGCGGATGGACGGCGCCCTGCCGCTGGCGGTCGACACCGTGCTCGCCAAGGCGCGTACCGCCATCCAGTACGGCTGCACGACGGGAGAGGTCCTGGAGGCGGCTAGGGGCAACCCCACTGTGTACGACTCCTTCCTAACGGCGGCGCCGGATCCGATGGTCTACTCCCGCGGCGGGATCCCGCTCCGGGTGGACGGTGTGATCGTGGGCGCGGTCGCGGCCTCGGGAGCAGACGGCGACCTGGACGAGCAGGTAGCGGGAGCGGGTGCCGACGCCTTTGCAGCAATCGAGACGTCGGCTACCGGCTCCGCGCCACCGGGCGGCTAGTGTCCTGTATCGGGAATTCGCTGGAGATAGCCTCCTCCGCCTGACACGCACCGGTTCCGGGGAGCCGAGACCGCGAAAACCGTCGAGGCGGTCTCCTCCGGCGGGCCCTCCCCCAACCGCCACCTCCTCGGCGTCGAACGCGTCCCGCC
>MKWU01002378.1_pt1 | contig 28485 bp, 21 predicted proteins | sample 809101 | NCBI WGS metagenome assembly MKWU01 (sample SAMN05860141, study PRJNA318959) | sponge metagenome | host: Aplysina aerophoba | place: Slovenia: Piran, Adriatic Sea, Gulf of Piran | collected 2013-05-07 | reverse complement strand
CTGCGCGTGCCAGATCGCTGTGGAAGGCATCGCCATCCTTGTACAGGGTGTCCGGCATCTCCGACAGCATGGATAGAATCGCCGCCTGAAGCTCGCATCCCTGTCGCCTTGCCTCTTCGCCTGCCGTGCCCCGCATTCGCGACACTGCGAGCCTCCGGAACCCTGTCTGATCGTTCAGTCTGGCAATACGTTCGTCACTGGCCTGGAAGTTGAGGCGCAGCGGCCGCTCGACGGTAACTTTGCGGTATCCGAACGCCGTCGTCGGTAGAACCCGGCTGACGGTGACCTCCTCGGGCTGTCCATCACGCTTGACAGATTTTTTCGCGCCGTCCCGGCCTTCGGCGAGCAGCAGCAGGATCTCGGCTGCCTGTTCGTGCGAAATCTCACGCCGCTTGTCGCCCAGGCTGCGGCGCATGGCAACCCAGTGCGAAGTCGCGTCAATTAGTTGCACCACACCCCGTCGCGCGGCCACCTTGCGATTGGTCAATAGCCAGACGTAGGTTGCAATCCCCGTGTTGTAGAAAAGCTGTTCGGGAAGCGCGATGATCGCTTCAAGCAGGTCATTCTCCAGCACATGACGGCGGATCTCGCTCTCGCCGCCGCCAGCGTCGCCGCTAAAGAGCGGGGATCCATTCATGATGACTGCTACCCGCGACCCTCCCGGCCCCGGTGTGCCTCCCGGCTCCCGCATTCGCGACAGCAGGTGCAGCAGAAAGAGAAGCTGGCCATCGTCGATGCGCGGAAGCCCCGGCCCGAAACGTCCGGCCGAACCGCGCCCATGTTCGGCCTTGACGGCGTCTTGGTCCACTTTCCAGTCCTTACCATAGGGCGGGTTGGTGATCAAGTAGTCGAACAGACGATCATGATATGAACGGAGCACGCTTCCCCGCTTAATGCTCTCCGCATCGCGCCCGTTTGGGTCCTTAATGTAAAGATCGGACCGTGCGATCGCCCAAGTCTCGGGGTTGGTCTCTTGGCCAAAGAGGTGTATCTCGGCGGCCGGGTTGATCGGCTCCCGGACGACTTTGCCATCGACGAAGCGTCCCTTCGTGATGTGGTCACGTGCGATCATCAGCATTCCACCGGAGCCGCAACAGGGGTCGTAGATGGCGTGAACCGCCCCCTCCCGTGCAATGTGATCCTCATCACCCGCAAGCATGAGGTCGACCATGAGGTGCACGACATCGCGCGGCGTGAAGTGCTCGCCAGGATTCTCGTTGAGTGACTCGTTGAACCTGCGGATCACCTCCTCGAAGATCGTTCCCATCGTTGCGTTATCTATCTTGTCCGGGTGCAGGTCGATGTCGCCGAAGCGTTGGACGACCTGGTAGAGGAGCCGCCCCTCGTCCAGGGTGCGGATCGCGTCGTTGAAGCGGAAAGAGTGGAGCACCTCCCTCATGTTGTCGCTGAATCCGGCGATGTAGGCCTCCAGATTCTGGGCCAGATGCGGAGGATCGGCTAGCAGCCGGGCGAAGTCGTAGTGCGAGGTGTTGTAGAAGGCGAACCCGGAGGCACGGCAGAGCTGGCGGTGTGGGTCGGTGAGCTTCCCCTTGAGTTGAGCGTGGCGCTTGAGAACCCTCTCCTTCGTGGGTGCCATCACGCAGTCAACGCGGCGTAGCACAGTGAACGGCAGGATCACGTCAGGGTACTTCCCGCGCTTGAAGGTGTCGCGAATGAGATCGGCGACTCCCCAGATGAAGCTGACAATCTGGCTGTGGCTCATGAAAGTGGATGTTTGCGTGGGGTTGAGGGAGGAGATCGAGTTTGAATATGTATATAATAACAGATTCAATATATGCGTTTCTATATCCGCATGGTAATCTGTTCACGCAAGGCCGAGCCTGCCGTTCCCTCGCAAGTGACCAAGCGCGTCAATCCTAACACGGGTCATTCGACTGCTGTGCATCTGCTATGTTCCAGCGGTGACTTCAACACGATTCGCGCCCGGCTTTGCCACGTCTCGCTTGAGGCCGCCAACCGCAATGCTCAATGAAGGGACGTGATTCCGCAATGCTGCTGGCGTCGATGGCCTCAGCTGTTGGCGCCGATCCGAGCGAGATTCTAGCGAGGCTCCAAGGACGCTGAGGCCTGCGCGGAAGCCTGCCTGCGGCCGACCACGCGCTTCGTGGCCGTCAAGAGCGAAGAGCAGCTGGCGATGCAGTCGCTGCACCGCCACCGCTCGCGGCTGGTGGGCAACAGCACGCAGCTGATCAACCAGATGCGCGGCTTCCTGCTGGAGCGCGGCATCAGCGCGCCGCAGGGCAAGCGCAAGCTGGTCGCCCGCCTGCCGGAGATCCTCGAGGACGCCGACAACGGCCTGCCGCTGGCGATGCGGGACATGCTGGCCGGAATGCTGGAGGAGTGGGAGGAGCTGGACGGCAAGATCGCGGCCCTCAACCGCCAGCTGGTGACGGAGTCGAAGGCGGACGCAGGCTGCGAGCGGTTGCAGGAGATCCCCGGCGTGGGGGCGCAAACGGCCACGGCGGTCGTGGCGGCGATCGGCGACGGTCAGGCCTTCGACACGGGGCGGGACTTCGCGGCCTGGCTGGGGCTGACGCCGCGGGAGAGCTCGACAGGCGGCAAGCAGCGGCTAGGCCATATCAGCAAGCAAGGCAACCGTTATATCCGGACGCTGCTAACGCACTGTGCGCGATCCGGGATGGAGACGCTGTCGAAGCGTACGGATGCGCTGGGCGCGTGGCTGCGGCGCATGCTGGCAAAGAAAGACCGCCGGGTAGTGATCGTCGCGCTGGCCGCTCGGCTGGCACGGGTCATCTGGGCCGTGCTGCGCAAGGGGGAGCGGTTCCAACCACAGGCTCAGGCCGCCGCGGCGGCCTGAGAGAGAAGCGCTGGCTGCGGCTTGCCGCTGGAGAAAGGAGCAACTCAAGTTCGTCTGCTAATCCGAATTGATGGACAAACTGGTCGTACCGGCGTCGCGGAAACCTGCCCATCTGAATGGCCCTTCGAGGTCGAAAGCATTAGGAGGACCACGGCGCGCGGACCCCATCATGGCCCGGAACCCTGGGGTTCCACTCAGAGGGCGGATATATTCGTGCAGATCCCTGTCCAGGAAACGGAGGAGTAGACATCCGAGCGCGAACCATATATTTCGAGTCGACGTCTGACAGGCGCGGCTAGTCAATCCCGAGGCCGCGCATGAGAACTCTACTCTATTTCAATCGGCCTTGGGGTCAGCCGGCGTTGGTTGTGCGGCCCGGTCACATCGATTCACTCCAGATTGGGTTCACAGAGCCACGTCACGAACCGGTTCGAACGTGAACTCCGGCACGATCACCTCCCACGCATCGCATTTCATGTAGTCGCGATACTCCGGCTCCGAAGCCTCACGGCTCCACCCGACGACGGCCAACACCTTCGCCGATCGGCAGCGCATCCCCGCAGGCAACGTGAACCTCTTGGCGAGGCGCCCCACCAACATGCCTGCCTGGTCCATCAGTTCCCAGCGTCCCGGTGTCAAAGCCCGCATCTTCAGCGGATCGCCCGGCGAGAGCCTGGCGATGGCATTGTGAACTAGGTCCCGGGGGCTCCGGCGCCCGGCGAAGCCCAAATCCACGTCCCGAAGTGTGGTTCGGATGTGTCGGTACTTGAGCGCCGTCGAGCCGGGCGCAAGCTCGACGGGTTGGCGGCGTTGCACCGAGGGATGGCGGGCCAATGCGTCCAAGAACCTGTGGGGCTGATTGAATCTTGCGAGCATCAAAGTCTGGCGGGCGCGCGTCATGGCCACATAGTACAGTCGGCGCGGCTCGTCCCGGTCCTCGTCTCCTCCGTCGCGGTTCCACCCGCCATCCAGCACGGCCACGTGGTCGAACTCCAGCCCTTTCGCGCGGTGGCCGGTGAGCAGAAGTAGTGCGTGCTGGCGCCTGCGTATGTCGCGACCCCACTCCGCTAGCCATTCGATGAAGTGATCCACCGGCACTTCCCCGCCGCCGTTTTCAAGAGCATGCTCTTCGATAGCCTGTCGCAATAGATCATGCCATGGGTTGATCGGCCGCGACTCAATCCGTTTACGCAAAGCCGCGCCATCGACCATGCGGGGGGTCCGTCCGCGAAGCCATTCGACAAACGTCCTGGTTTCCCGCAGTCGCCAGAAATTAGGGATTTCCTCGTTCCCCATTTGTGCCGGAATGCCATGCGCTTCGCAGAACGCCCGCACTGGGACTAGATACTCCCACTCTCGCGCGATCACCGCACATCTCGACCAGTCCCAATCGGGTGAAAGCGTCGAAAGGCGCTGGAACTCCGTCATGACGGCCCGCGCCTGATAGATCGCATCACGGCCTGCCGCAAGGATTTGCACTCGCCCCCGCGCGACCGGGTCCAATCCTTCCCACTTGCCGCCCTGCGGGTCCTTTTTGCGAGCTCGGTTGAGGTGGATCGGGTGGTCGACTTTCATTCGTTCGTTAGCCTGCTCGATCACGGAGTTGGCGGCGGCCACAATGTGGGCTGTAGACCGGTAGTTCGCGGTGAGATAGATGGGTTTAGGACCGTAGTCCGCCTCGAAGCGACGGATGAATTCCACCGACGTGCCGTTAAAGGCATAGATGTTCTGATCGTCATCACCGACCGCGAACACGGTGAGCTTGCCGGCATCTTCATTGAGCGTTCGTCCGGCCAGGCCAGAAATCAAGTCGTATTGGTCCGGACCTATATCCTGATACTCGTCCACAAGTATCCAGCGGAACCCTAAGAGCAAACGCTCACGGAGATCGTCTGCCTCCTCCGGCGGCAGACCCTTTCCTCGAAGCAACTCTACCGCCCTGCGGATCACCTCTTGGAATACCTCGTCGTCAGGACGATCCGCCTGTCCCGCAAAACTGGCCCCGACCAAACGCATCGCAAGGCCATGGCAAGTGAGCACGGTCACTCCGCGAGCGTCGTCTCCGATCAACTCCTTAAGGCGACGGCGGATATCGACCGCGGCGTGGCGATTGTAGGCCAGAGCAAGTATGCTGCGGGCGCCCTCTCGTCTTGCGCGTATCAGATAGGCGATTCGATGCACGAGCACACGCGTCTTGCCCGAACCGGGGCCCGCAAGCACAAGCACGTTGGTCTGCTCCCGGTCGTCGGCGACGATGCGTTGCTGTACGGGATTCTTGAGGCTTTCAACGATCGCTTGCCATGACCGGGGTGTTGTTTCCCGGCCGATCTCTTTGTCCCGTCCAGGCAGCCAGCGCGCTAGAAACTCATCCTCCTGGAGGTTGAAGTAGTCCATCGCAAGACGCAGGGCCTCGCTCATCGTTGCGATGCCGCGCTCGGCGAACTCCGCCATCACATGAATCTGCAGCACCTGTCCCTTGTAATGGAGCGCAAGGGGTTCGAAGTCCGTTTTTGCGAAACCGCGACGCTCCTTGTTTTCAAGACGGATGGTCATGGCGGGGCGAAACACCGCCATCCCCCTGTTGAGGCGGATCACCTCCTGCTCATGCAGCCACAGCAGCGCACAGTCCACCAACTTGCCGGTGTTCCGGACTCTGCTCTTCAGGATCAGGTCGGACTTGACCGCCTCCAACAGCTTGCCGAACGTGGTCTCAGCCAGCAAATCCGTGCCCCGGCTTGCAGGCGGTAAGCACGCGATCAGATGATCAAGCAGACGCCCTGCCGCATCGCGACGGATACCGGCGGTCTCTTCCAGAACCCCCCATTCGCGTTGCAGCGTCACCCAAACGGTCTCCGCGTCACGCTTCCGTACCGCTAGACTACCCTTGCCGCCATCCTCGCCGCGGCCGTCATTGGCGATGCCACGGACGATGCGCAATAGCCGTTCAGGCAGTGGATCGGCCAATCCCTGATCTCTCAACACTTGGGATGCGATGCGCAAGTGAAGCGATGACGCCTCCCCCTTGTCCATATCCGGAGCCCCCTCTCGCATGTGCGCGATCAGGGCGGTTTCCAGTTCCCTCGCTTGTTCAAAGCGCTTACGAGAGGCACTCTCCACGCCGGCATGAACAAATGCGGTCAACGCCGTGTCGTTGCTGGAAAGGCCCAGTTGCTCCAGATCGTGCAATGCGCCTCGCACACCCTCCGGACTCAGCCCCGAAACCCCCATCAGTTCGTCCGTGGTGACGCCTTCGTCCGCGTCCGCTCCAATCAGCGTTTCGACGATGCGCAGCAACCTGTCTCGGTAGGTGTCGGTGAGGTGTGCTTTCTTGAGCCACCTTCTGGCCTCCTCGATCGAACCCACCCGGAGCGAGGAAGGGAACACATTGACGACGTTCTCCTCACGGGTCAGCAACTCCGACTCTTCCAGCCAGGTGACTGCGGTCCGCACACGGGTATCGTCGGTAGCTGAATCGCGCTCGAAGGCATTGTCCTCGTCCGCACCGAGGATTTCACCTGGGGTAGCCACCACCTCCCCGTTAAGGCGTTTCTTCCGGTCTAGTCTGCGGAGCGCTCTGAGGATGCCGTGGATCTCCGCCCTGGTGAGCCGCGAGCGGGCCGACATACCAAACTGGCGCTCCAGATCGTCCGCCGAATACAGCAGAACGCAACGCGCCGGTGTGCGGTCCCGTCCGGCGCGGCCGGCCTCCTGCAGATAGTTTTCCAGCGAACCAGGGATGTCGGCGTGAATGACCAGTCGCACGTCCGGCTTGTCGATCCCCATGCCGAACGCGTTAGTCGCTGCAATCGCGCGCAGTTCTCCGTCGATGAAGCGCCGCTGCACGTTCTTCTTCGTTTCCGGTGACAGGCCTGCATGAAAATAGTCCGCGGCTACGTCTTTGAGTTGCAAGTATTCGGCCACCTCTTCGCTCTGTCGCCGCGTCGCGCAATAGATGATGGCGCCGCCAGCAGCCTCGGGCGGCAGGTATGACTGAAGCACTTGGTGGATGTGGGCGAACTTCTCGCCCCCTGAGGTTGGGATTACCTCGAACGTCAGATTGCCACGCTCGACGCCGCCATCGTAGACAGTCAACTCGATGCCGAGCATCTCCCGGAAATGCCGTGCGATGTCATCCACCACGTCTGGCCTGGCGGTCGCGGTAAGGCACAGCACGGGTGGTATCCGCCCCCCTCGCGCACTCTTGCGGATAAACCGGCCCACGTAGCGGTAATCCGGCCGAAAGTCGTGGCCCCAACGCGACAGGCAATGCGCTTCGTCGAGTATCCAGGCACCGATCTCGCGCTGGTTCAGCACCCGGCGCAAGGGACGGGAGCGAAGCTGCTCCGGGGCGATGAGAAGGATGCCCGCATCCCCCAGCCGAACTCGGTCAAGAGCATTGGCGCGCTCGGGCATCGACAGCAGACCGTTGACGGCTACGCAGCAGCCGATCCCGCGCGCTTCCAGTCCCGCTACTTGGTCGGCCATCAGCGCGACCAAGGGCGAGATCACCACGGTCAGCGCGCCAGTCTTGTCGTAGCGCGACAGCGCAGGGATCTGGTAGCAGAGCGACTTGCCGGTTCCCGTGGGCAGGATCCCGAGTACGTGCTTGCCACCCATCGCCGCCTCAACGATGCTCTGCTGCATGGGACGCCCTTCATCGTCCGTTGGTGCCGGCCTGAAATCGTCGAAGCCGAACCAGCGCTTCAACTCTTTTTGGGCATCGTGCCGCTCCCGACACCACCCGCATCCGGGGCCGGTGCAGGGAACATCCCTGAGACCGTGCACCAGGCGCCCGACTTCCGGGAACTGGTGGCGCACCCAAGGCGGCATGACCGAGTTGCCGCCGGCCACCGAAAGCCATGCCAGCGAGTAAGCCAACTCCCAGCCGAGTTTGCTCGCCTCCGCCAAGACCTCGCTCCTGTAGGTCGCGCAGGCGACTTGTTCCAGCTGCCGGCTGATCGCAGAGTAGGCCTCGGCGTCTGACGGACGGCGGGAGCGACGAAGCGTGGAGAACAGATCATCGAGGGCGCGGTCCGCACCTTTGTGCGCAGGGGTGGTTAGCCAGTGCCAACCTGCCAGCAGATCCGGCGGAACCTCCCTCAGCGCTCTCCACTCGTCCCCGAAGACTTCCAATGCGAGGCGGGCGTCGAGTTCCGGGTCGTTGATCTGCCCGCGCTTGAGCCCACCGTCCTGGTAGTGCTTGACCAGGTGATGATAAGGATTGCGCGGAAAGGCCAGAGGACTGAGGCGCAATGTGTCCACGGCCGGCAGTCTCAACAGCCGCATGTCGGGTTTCGCCGCTTGAAGATACGGAAGGTCGAAGTTGATCAGGTTGTGACCCAGGATGAATGACGCTCCTTCGGCAATCTTGTCGAGTTTTTCCAACGCGGCCGTCAAATCACCACTGGAATGGGTAAACCGCTCGCCAGTATCAGCGCGCACCGCGCCAATAGCACGGATGCATCCATCCTCCTTGCCGACCTCAAGGTCCACCGACAGGCAGCGAGGCCGAAAGGTATCGTCCTGCTCAGAAGCCGACACACCGGCCTCGACAGATATCGGAGCGGTGTTCACCCTCATAGCGAATTGCCCTGATGTGAGCGGCGAGTCGCCATTTTGATCTTTGGTCCTGACCTGATCGTAGCCTTCAAGCCGGCTCACGTCGGCAACGAACTCACGCGTTGGAATGTATCGTGGTGATTCGTTCGTCCGATAGACGAATCGAAAGCGGCCCTTGCAGCTGTGGATGCCCATGGGTCGGCTTTCTATTTCCGTCTACAGGGCTAGGTGATTGACTCCAAGAACTACCCCCCAGACTCAGGACGAGTTCGAAGAGCGATTCGCAACTGAAGAGGTCTATCGAGCATCCGTAGCTCAATTGCGATGGCACGTCGGATTCGTCTGCCCGCGCTGCCTGGCTGGGTCGGCCCGGATCACCACGCGGAACCGCTTGATCTACCGTTCCTGCTGCTATCTGGCATCGATCACGCCGGGCACGGCTCGGTTCAGCCTATCTACCACCACTTCCGATGTCGCCATACTGGAACCGATGGACATTCAAACTAGCCATCCCATGAGGGCGACCGGACCGCCGTCCGGGTCTCACGGTCGACTCGTCGCGTGGGCGCGCCGAACGGTGGGCGCCGCGTGGTTCCGCCATGGCGTTACCACCGCCATCACCGTCAACGCCGTCGTCATCGGCCTCGACACGTCGGTCGCGTTGGCCGCGCGGTTCGGCGGTGCCTTCGAGCTGGCTAGCAAGGCGTTCCTCGCCATCTTCGTCGTCGAGGCACTGATCAAGATGGCGGCGGTGTGGCCCCGGCTGCGGGACTACTTCGCCGACCGCTGGAACATGTTCGACCTTGCGGTCATTGCCGTCAGCCTGCTCCCGAGCACGGGCGGGCTGCCGACCCTCGCCCGGCTCGTCCGCCTGTTCCGGGTACTGCGGCTCATGTCGGCTCTGCCGGAGCTGCAGCTCATCGTAGCCACGCTGATCCGCTCGGTGCCCGGGATGTTCAACGTGCTTGCGTTGATGTCGATCGTCTTCTACGTCTACGGGGTGGCCGGCTACCACTTGTTCCGCGAGTTCGACCCCAACCATTGGCGCACGCTCGGCATCTCGCTGCTGTCGCTGTTCCGTATCGCCACTCTAGAAGACTGGACCGACATCATGTACGCCGCACTCGAACACCACTGGTGGGCGTGGGCGTACTTCGTGAGTTTTGTGGTCGTGGAAACCTTCGTTGTCCTCAACCTGTTTGTCGCCGTGGTGATTAACAGCTTGGACGAGGCCAAGCACGACCGGCTGCAGGAGGTCGCGGCGCCCCCGACCCACGCCGAACTGCTGGCGGAACTGTCCCGGACGAGGGAGGCACTCGGGCGGCTGCGGGAGCGTCTGGAGCGGGACTGACCCCGGGCCTGCCAATTCGTCAGGACCAACTGGACTGGGCGATGGTGCGTCCGGGACGTGAGCGGCTCTCGGGCACGGTGAAGGCGGATACGACGGTCTACGTGGGCGGCAGGGCGAACGGAGTGTGCCGGCGGTCGCTCGAGAACCAGGCCTGGTGCGACCGCGGTCGAGGAGGACGCGTCCGGCATGGGGAGGGCCCGGCTGAGGCGGGTTCCCAACGCTTCGGCGGTGAGCGTGGAGGCTTTCCTGCTGGAGGCTGTCGAGCCCGGCAGCGTGATCCGAACGGACGGCCGGCGGAGCTATCCGCGGTTGCGCGAACTGGGCTACTGGCACGACGAGGCGGTCACGGGCGGGGATCCGGGCCGCATGGATCGGGACTTCTCGCGGGTTCATCGAGTCGCCGCCCTGCTCAAGAGATGGCTGTTGGGAACTCACCAAGGCGCCGTAGAATAACAGCACCTGGACTACTGCATGGATGAATTCACCTTCTGCTTCAACCGCAGAACATCCCGTTCCTGCGGCCTGCTTTTCTATCGCTTTCCGCAGCAAGCGGTCACGACCGACCCAGCCCTGCTCAAGAAGATCCTCGGAGGCTCGCGAGCCCGATGAGTTGCTCGGAAGGGTCATGTGGAGTAAAGCACATAGCCCAGTTCCACCTACCTTGCAGGCGCATTCCTCGTGATCGGGCGGATCAAACCCCTGAAGATCGCCACTTCGCAAGGAGAGTCGCCCTGGCAATCCCCAAGCCAAAGATGTACGGTCCACTGTCCTCGGAGAGGAGTTTGTTGTCTTCGGGGGGTGGCCTTGTGTGCCCACTAGCATGTCGCCCGGGCGAGTTTAGGTGGTGTCTGTAGGCAAGGGATTGGCGCCTTCAGTACGCTCCCCTCCCTGCCAGCACCGCTGGCACGGACCGGGCCAGGATCTTGAGATCCAGGGACAACGACCAGCTGTCGATATACTCCAGATCCATCTGCATCCAATCGTCGAATTCGAGACGGTCCCGTCCCCGGACTGCCCATAGGCAGGTCAGGCCAGGTCGCATTCGCAGGCGTCTCCGCTGCCAAGTCTCGTATTGTTCGACCTCCGACGGCGTCGCCGGCCGTGGGCCCACAAACGACATCTCCCCTCGCAGCACGTTCCAGAACTGCGGCCACTCGTCGACCGAGAAGCGCCGCAGGAAACGCCCCACGGGAGTGAGCCTGGGATCGTCACGGATCTTGAATGCCGGTCCGTCTTTCTCGTTGAGGTGCTCGACTTCGGCTCGCTTGGCTTCCGCGTCCTCGACCATCGAGCGGAACTTGTAGCAGTCGAACAGCCTGCCGTTGAGCCCGCACCGCCGCTGCTTGAACAAGACCGGTCCGTTCGAGGTTGCCTTCACTAACAGCGCGACAAGCAGCATCGGCAGGCACAGTCCTACCAGGCCCAGCGCTGCGAACGCAGCGTCGAAACCGCGCTTGAGCATGAGTCGGAACTCGTCGGCCGGAGCGATCGAGAAAGTCAGCAGCGGCCAGTCTCCGAAACGGTCAAAGTCCACCCGACTATGCACATGCGGGAAAAAGTCCGTTCGCACGCGCGTCTTGACGCCGTGATTGTCGCAGAGCGCAAAAGCGCTCCGGAGTTGTTGCAATCGTTCCCCGGACACCACGAAGACGACTTCGTCGACGGCCTGGTCGGTGAGCAGGCCAGGGAGGTCGTCCAGTTGCCGGATGGGCAGGGTGCGGCCCAGGCGGGCTTCCCGCCCCATACCCGTGCCGCAGTCGATGATCGCCAGGAGGCGGATGCCCAACTGCCCCGACAACTCCAGTTCGCGGGCCATGTCCACGGCCTTCTCGCTGTCTCCGACGAGCACGACCGAAGTCTCCGTGCCGATCGCTCGGCGCAGGACACCCTGGAAACGGCCCACCAGCGCACGTTGCATCACTTGCAGCGCTGCGAGGTAGCCGAAGAACAGCGCGAGGAACAGTCGACTGACTGGCACGTCGAAATTGAGCAGGTACAGGAACGCCAGTAGCGCCGGGGCCGCGGCGGCCGTCTGGCGCAACGTGTCGACCAATGCTCTGGGCTGCGACGCTCCGATGAGACGCGAGTAGATACCGGTTCCGCGACCCGCCCCGACTACTGCGACCAATGCGGCGACGAAGACTACCGTTTTCGCGGTCGAGCCCAGGAAGAACTCGCTCATCGGCAGGGCGGTTCGCGTGCGGTAAGCGAACTCGAACGCCGCCGCCGCGACGATCGAATCGACGGCGGTCAGGATCAGGACCGCGCGCTGCTTGTGTCCTTGGAACACGCGATTTCCCAACAGTACCAGAGCGGCTTGGCGAGGCGGGGCCGGTGCATAATACCTACATGGACAAGAAACCGCCCGGCGAGGATTCGCCGGAACGAATCCAACCCGACAAGGTCCGCGTTGTCCGGCAGGAAGACTACCGCGAAGAGTATGCCAACAGCGTTCAGGTCAACGTGAGCGTCTGGGACTTCTTCCTGCAGTTTGGACGCTTGAAGATGCAGTCCGGCAGCGATGTCACGTTCTCTTCGTTCCTCGGTGTCTACATGAGCCCGCAGCAAGCGAAAGCGTTGCACTTGGTGCTTTCCCAGAATATCGCCCAGTACGAGTCCGCCTTCGGAACAATTCAGATCGACAAGTCCCAGGCCAACGTCGAAGCCGGGGCTCGACTGGTGCAGTAGCTGCCGGCCTACCGGCTAGGCGGATCCGTTCAGCGCTTCCCGGGCCATGTCCAGGAAGGGGTCCCCGACCTCCTCCTGCGCCTCTTTTTGGGCTTCCGGGGTGTCGTACTCGCGCTGTCGCACCTCCCGGTACCGGCGCAGGTCGCGTTGCGACACGGACCGGTCAGGCTCGACGCCTTCCTTGTGGATGGCCTCGCCTCCGGGTCCGTAGAACTTCGCCACCGAGAGGATCAATGCGGCGCCGTCATCCAGATCGACCGTTTCCTGCATGGCAGCCAATCCCGCGCTGTTTTCACCCACAACTTCGCCACGATCATTCTGCTGGATCGCTGCGGCGGCAATCTCGGCCCCACCGGCCGTCGGCCGGTTCACAATAACCACGAGGGGCAGGTTTGTCACCGTGGTCTCGACGCTTGCCGCGAATTGTTTTTCGGCAAAATTCTGACCCTTGAGCGACCCGATCGTGCCCTTTTCCAGCACCAGGTTCGCCAGCGCGATACCGTCGTCAGCTGTCCCCGAGGCGTTTCCGCGCAGATCCAGGACCAGCTTCTCGGCTCCCTCGGCCTGGAGGCTGCCGACCGCATCTGCCACCTGGCGCACTTGATCCGGCCCCAGGAAATCGACATCAAGGTACCCGATGCTGCCATCGAGCATTCGGGATTCCACGTCGGGGAGCACGGGGTCCGTTCTCACGAGAGTGTGTTTGACCGGCGAATCGTAGTCGGAGGATGAGCGGACCATGACGTCGATGCTCGTACCGGCTTCACCGCTCAGCATTGCCCGCAGGTATGCAGGCGGCATCACCCGGGTGCTGACATCATTGATCGCGTCGAGCAAGTCATCCCCCCGGATCCCTGCCTTGTACGCAGCGGACCCGGGCAGCACGCCGAGCACGGAGGTGTAGTTCCCCTGCTTGTGAACGATAAGCCCGGTTGACAGACCGCTGCCGCCGTCCGGGTTGCCTTGCCGCTTCTTGTACTCCGCGAATTGTTCCGGGGAGAGGTAGCTGGAAAGGGGATCGAGGTACTCCACCAGCCCCTGCAGGGCCCCTTGCGTGACCTTTGGAATGTCAGGCTCTTCGACGTAGTCGCTCTTGATCCTGGCCAGGATCTCCGTGTACACGGCCAGCGGCCGGTACGCCCCCGCCCCTTCCTTCTGCTCGCTCTTGCCTAGGACGGCTCCGACGACGAGAAGTATCGTGATCAGGAAAGAGGTGCAAACAAGGCTTAGCTTCAACCGCGAACCCATGAGATGCCTCTAATCATACACCGGGCCTTGCCCTTCCGGCAGATTTCGCGGGAGCCAATATCAGTGCCGATTATGCCGACCCCTGCGCCGAGAAGCGCCATCGAGGCGGTTCAATCCCGGCAAGTCTGAGATACACGACCACCGAGCCCCGATGATGTGCGGAGTGCATGTAAGCCCTCATGAATACATCCTGGGCGGTGTGGGGAGTCTTGCGTCCCACAGGGCCAAAATCGATGTCACGTCGGCTGAAGTCCTCCTCGCTCATTGCCGCTAGCACTTCGGCTACATAGTCGTACGACGCGACGAGGTAGCTGCGCAGGGCGTGGGGAGTTGTCTCCTCTGGCACGGGCGGTGGCTGGATCGGCAGCCCGAGCGCCTTGAAGTAATTTACGTTCGATTGAACGTAGTGTCCGATCTGCTCGACAAAGCTTCGTTGGCCTGGGGTCGGCTTGAGATCGAAACGGTCTACCGGCATGGCGTCCAGTACGTCAAGCGAGTATTGCTTCTCGACCTTCCAGTGGGCCAGGAAGTCGTCGCGGAGCTGCTCAGCGAAGCGGTTGTTCCACCCCGTACCCGAGGCCGATGCTACCGCTGCCGCCCCGGCTGCTCCAAAGAATAGTGTCCGTCGTTGCATGTTTTCTCGGACGATACCACGCCTCCCGGGAATTGGCCCTGGCTATCCTCCCGGGACCGGCCAGATGAGACGGATCACTGCAATCGTGATCGCGATACCTGCCGCCGGCGGGTCGACATGGGTGTCCCCATGCTGGTGGAAGACCCGCGAGAAGCCCTCTCCCGCGAACGCGCCCGCGATGCCGAATACGGAGCCGATCACGATATTCCCCGACGCGATCGCCGCGGCCGCTGCGGGGAGGGCCATATGATGCGTGACGGGCACTTTGAGCCCAAACTGGGCGAACACGAGCGAGGCGGCCGCGATGCCGAACCCAAGCACGTCTCCGCCGCGGTCCGCCCCGAGTGTCAGCGCGACGTAGGCAGAAATGATCCCGACCCCGAATCCGATGGTGCGGATCTGGGCTGCTTTTTCCTGGTGCCGCACCCAGTTCGATTTCTCGTTCGGCGTGAATTGCTTGCTAGCCAATCCGGAGCGCCCGAACATGAGCCTGGCAATCATCGCCGAGATCACCACGGTCATCGCGATCGTGTCGGTTCGAGGGCCCAGGCCAGCGAACTGCCACAGGCTGTTGAGAGCGTACCCGACCATCCCGAACCCTCCGCCGACCAGCAGGACATCCGGGCGGTCAAGACCCATGAGCGGCAACGTGATCTCCCGTCCGCTGGGGATGAGGCCCCGGCGGTAGGCATAGGCAGTCGCGGCGGCGCCCCCGCCGAACGCGATATGCGGCCCGAAGACCGGACCGAACGCGACATGGGCTAGCACATCGGTCCCGCCGCCCGCAGCGGCCACGCCCGCGCCGACCAGCACCATCAGGCCGGTGAAGATGAACGCTGGCAGGGTGCCAATCGCGGCGCCGAACAACCCTCCGCCGAAAGCGGCGAGCAACGTGATCCAATCGATTTCCATGTTGGTTGGGAAGAATGATCCGTGGTGGAGTGGCTGCCCGCCGCACCGGTTGTGCTTGCTTGGCGACTAGTTCCCTAGCGGCAGGAAGAACTGTGTTCCGGTAACCGGCTTGCTCAGTTCGGTGAGCAGGTTCTCAAGATCTTTCGCATTGCTGACGACGTCGGTCTCCGCTGCGTCGACCACCAGCACATCCGCAGCCTTGTAGTGGTTGAAGAAGTGATCGAACGCGCGGACCGCGCCCTCCAGGTACGAGTCCGAGATCCTCGCTTCGAACCCGTCCGCATCGACGTCGAGCCGCGCTCGGATCGATTCCGGGGTCGCTTTCAAGTACACGGTCAGGTCCGGGCGTGGCAGTTGGTCCTTGAAATACCTGTAGTACGTGTCGTAGATCGCGATCTCGTCATCGTCGAGGTTCAAGTACGCGAAGAGCTTGTCCTTCTCGATCATGAAATCCGCAACGACCGGAACGTGCGATTCCTCGATGGCCGACTCGGAGAGTTGCCGGAAACGACCGATCAGGAATTCCATTTGGGCGCGGAAGGCCGCGCCGGGCCGCCCCCGGTAAAACGACTTCAGGTGCTGGTTGTCCTCGGCATCCAGAATCTTGCGCCCGCGGAGATGGTCAGCTAGCGCCGACGCGAGCTTGGTCTTGCCAACGCGGAGGGGTCCTTCGATCGCGATGTAGTGCGGCGCTTTCCTCACGACAAATCCTAGAACTTCAGTGTGCCCTGCGGCTCTGGCGGGCGGTGCAGGTTGAAATACTCGAACGCTCCCGCTGTGCCGACGCGTCCCCGGTGAGTCCGGTCCAGGAACCCCAATTGCATCAGGTACGGCTCGTAGACTTCCTCGATGGTGCTGGGATCTTCTCCCACGGCGGCCGAGATCGTGTTCAGGCCTACCGGGCCGCCCGAGTATTTCGCGAGAATCGTCTCCATGATCTTGCGGTCGACCTCGTCGAGGCCGAGCGGATCAACTTCCAGCATATCCAGTGCCGTGCAGGCGATCTCCTGGTCGATCCGGCCGTCGGCCCGCACTTGGGAGTAATCGCGAACCCTCCGCAGGAGCCGGTTGGCGATGCGAGGCGTTCCGCGCGACCGGCGAGCGATCTCCTCGGCGGCATCCTCCTCGACCTCGATTTCGAGCAGTCCGGCCGAGCGGAACACGATCCGTTGCAGGTCGACCGGGTCGTACGGGTTGATGCGGAGGGTGATTCCGAAGCGCGCCCGCAGCGGCGGGCTGATCAGTCCCTGCCTGGTGGTGGCCCCAATCGCCGTGAACGGGGCCACGGGGATCGAATGCATGCGCGCGCCCGGGCCCGTGCCCACGACCAGGTCGACCCGGAAGTCTTCCAGCGAAGAGTACAGCATCTCCTCGATGTCGGCCAGCAAGCGGTGGATCTCGTCGATGAAGAAGACCTGGCGTTCCTGCATCGTGGTCAGCATGCCGGTCAGGTCGAGCTTCTTTTGCAAGACCGGCCCCGACGTGTAGTCGGCCCGCACCGCCAATTCGTTGGCGATGATCGTCGCCAAGGTTGTCTTGCCTAGGCCCGGTGGTCCGTAGAGCAGGACGTGATCGAGTGCCTCGCCACGCTTGCGGGCCGCCTCGATCGCGATCGAGAGGTTTTCCTTGAGGGCAGTCTGTCCGACGAATTCGTCAAGACACTGCGGCCGCAGAGCGATATCGAACTGGCGATCGTCCTCGGACGGCGTGGAACTGACGATGCGCTTTCTGGCCATGCAGGCATCCCTTAGCGCTTGATCGATTCCATTGCCATCCGGAACAGCACTTCGAATTCCGCGGGCGCCCCGTTCTGTCTCGCGGCTCGCACGCTCCGGCTGGCCGCGTCGGGGCTGCACCCGAGGTTTACGAGTACCGTGATAACGTCTTCCTCGACCGCGCCTGCACCTTCGTCGGTGCCTTCCGTGTCGATTTGGAATGCCCCGAGCTTGTCCTTCAATTCTAGGACAATGCGCTCGCCCGTCCGCTTGCCCACTCCCGGTATCCGGACGAGTTTCTTGGCATCGCCGTCGCGGATCGCGGCGAGCAGGTCAACCACCGGCAGACCTGACAGCAACGCGAGGGCCAGGCGAGGGCCGACGCCGCTCACTTCGAGGAATTTCTCGAACAAGTCCTTGTCCCGGCGGCCATGGAAGCCGAACAGCGCGATGAGGTTCTCGCGAACATGCGTGTGGACATGCAGCAAGACTTCCTCCCCGGACTCTCCGAGCCGGCTGTAGGTTTCCACGGGGATGCCGACCTCGTAGCCCACACCGCCCACGTCCAGAATGACCTTGTCGGGCTGTTTTTCGACCAGCGTTCCACGCAAGAGGGCGATCATGGTTTGGACGGGATTATAGCGGCTGAGCGGCTGGCCCCGAGATCAGCCGGATGATTCTGGAATCGCCGTCGCCATGTTTCAAGTGGACCTCGAGCCGATCGCCAGGCAGAGTGAGGTCGAATTTCTCGCCCCACTCGATGATCACCACGGCCCGCTGGTCCCACAGGTCCTCCAGGCCCAAGGTTTCGACCTCCGGCACAGTTTCGAGGCGGTACAGGTCAAGGTGGTAGACCTTCGGGTCGCCCTCGTACTCGTGGACCAGCGAGAACGTCGGGCTGAGCACATCCTCGGCCGGCGCGGCGCCGAGGGCCGCGACTAGTCCCTTTGCGAGGGTTGTCTTGCCGGCCCCAAGGTCCCCGATCAGCATGACCACCGCGGGTGGCGTGATGCGCTCGGCGATCACGGCCCCGACCGCTGCGGTTTCCTCGTCCGATCCCGTACGGAACGTCACTTCGCAACAGTCCTAACGGCCTCCAGCAAGCGGCCGCCGATATCGGTTGCCAGCATCCCCTGCTCGCCAAGATCCCGGGCTGCGAGTTCGCCCGCGAGGCCGTGCAGGTAGACGGCCGCGGCGACCGTCTCCAGCACGGGGTGGTCGGGAAACTGGGCCAGATAGGCGGCGAGGATGCCGGTCAGGACATCCCCTGAACCGGCTGTTGCCATGCCGGGAGTGCCTGTCGGATTGACGACGACATCGCCTTCCGGTGACGCGATCAGGGTACGGTTCCCCTTGAGGACCACGTAGGTTCCGGTACGCGCCGCGAATGCCCTCGCGATCCCGAGCCTGTTCCGCTGCACCTGCGCTGTGCCGGAGCCGACCAATCGCCCCATCTCGCCGGGATGGGGCGTCACCACGGTCGGGGCCGAGCGCGCTGGAACGGTGCCGGACTGCAGCGCGGCGAGGCCGTCGGCGTCAACCACCAGGGGCAGCTCGCACGTTTCGAAGACCCGGCGGGCCAGCGCGCGGTTTGCGTCCGAGTTACCAAGTCCCGGCCCGACCGCTACGACCGATTTGCCCGAGAACCAGCCCTCGTCAAAGCAGTCGGGGCCGAGCGTGCCGTCGGGCAGTTCCTTCGCGGGCTCCAGCATCAGTTCCGGAGCCGCGGCGAGGATGGCGCCTGACGCACCGGCCGAGGTGGCTACCGTGGCGAGGCCGGCACCGGCCTTCAAAGCGGTCGTCGCCGCCATCAGGATCGCCCCGGGCTTTGGCAAGGACCCGCCAATCGCGAGGACATGACCGTAGGTGCCCTTGTGCCCGGAAGCGCTGCGCGGAGCGGTGAAAGGCCGAACGTCAGCCGGCTTGGTCATTAGCAGGCGCGGTCCCGGCAGAGAGTCCAGCACCGAGTCCGCCGTCCCGATGCGGGCAACGGTCAGGGCTCCGACGTGCTCGCATGCCGGTGCCAGCACCTGACCGACCTTTGGAGCGGTGAACGTCACGGTCCAGTCCGCGCGCATGCACTGGCCCTGCAGTTCACCCGAGTCGCTGCCGAGGCCGGACGGCATGTCCACTGCCAGAACCCGAGCGTTTCGGAATCCGGCGTTCACGTCTGCGACAACCCGCGCCGCGAGCCCCCTCGGCGCGCCGCTCACGCCCGTGCCGAGAATGGCGTCGACGATCACGGTGGAATCGGTGATTCCCGCAAGCAGGGATTCCCATGCCGCGGGTGTCGCGGCGACGTCGGCCTGGTGATCCTGGGCTGCCAGCATGGCCCAATTCAAAGCCGCGTCTGGCGAAAGCGAGTCCGGGGTGGCCAGCAACACCGTCCGGAGATCGAGTTGCGGCGCGTATAGCAAGAGCTGGCGTGCGACGGCGAGGCCGTCTCCGCCGTTGTTGCCCTTGCCGCAAAGCACCAGGACTCTTTCGCCGTCCAGGCCGGGAAAGACCGACCGCAGCTTGCGGGTGACGGCGCTCGCGGCATTTTCCATCAGCACGAGCCCAGGCACCCGCCGATCCTCGATCGTGACGCGATCCACCTCGCGCATTTCGGCGGAATCGAGAATGCGCTGCATCAGTGTGCGAGCTCGCCGTGCATCTTGTCGAGCGTTGCTCGCCGGCCCATGACGATCAGGACATCACCGACTTGCAAGCGGGTCGACGAGGGCGGATTGAACCGGGTCGAGCCGTCCTCCTCGGTGACCGCCAGGACGATTACATCGAATTCGCGGGTCAGGCCGGAGTCCGCGAGAGTCTTGTTCTCGCAGATGCTGCCCTCTTCGACGTGGTGCTCCTCGATCTGCAGATCAATGTCGGCCTTGGCGATAGCCGAAGCGATGTCGAGGAAATTCGAGACCTGCGGACGCAACAAGGCCTGGGCCAGCTGGTTGCCGGTGAACGTGTACGGCGTCAAGACGGACTGGCAGCCAGCCCGCAACAGCTTGTCCTTCGCTCCCTCGGTGGTTGCTCGCGCCACGATTCGCAGGTCGGGGTTCAGGACCCGCGCTGAAAGCGTCACGTACACGTTTTGCGCGTCGCTGCTGATTGCCGCGACTAGACCCCGAGCGCGGCGCGCACCGGCCCGTTCCAGCGTCTCGTCCAGGGTCGCGTCAGCCTCGAGCAACGGCACCTCGTGTTCGCGTGCCCATTCGGCGTGCTCGGTCGAGTTGTCGATTGCGATGACGTTCGCACCTTCGCGCTGGAGCTGTTCGATCACGCCTCGGCCCACTCGGCCGAGGCCACAGACGATGTAGTGATCCGAGAGTTTCTGAATCATGCGCTTGCTCTTTCTCTGCTCGAAGAAGTTATGCAGTTCGAGTTGTAACAGGACGTGCGACACCATGCCAAGTGCGACGAACACAACGGTGAAGCCGGCGAGAATCAAGATGGAGTTGAAGATCCGTCCAGCCTGGCTCAGTTCGAACATTTCCTCATAGCCGACCGTTGTCAGGGTGATCAGGGCCATGTAAAAGCTGTCAAAGAGACTTGCGCCCTCGATCCAGCGAAACCCGAGTAGGCCGACCAGGAGGATGCCCACCAGCAGGGCCATCGGCACGATCAGCTGACGTATTGGCTGCTGGATGTTGTTGCTGATTTGCTTCATGCCTTGCGCACCACCAGCATCGTCATATCGTCCTGCAAGGCGGAGTCGCCGGTCCAGGCGAGCACGTCGTTCATCACGCGGTCAATGACCTCGCTCGCGGACAGGCCGTCAGCCTTCTGCAAGGCTTCCCGGAGGCGCAGTTCGCCGTATTCCGCTCCCGCTTCGTTCTCCGGCTCGGTCACCCCGTCGGTGTATGCGACCAGCATATCGCCGCTTCGGAGCGTCAGTGAGCTAGCGGTGTACGATGCGTCCGGGAAGATGCCGACCACCATCCCATTGACTTCGAGAGGGACGATTTCACCGTTCCTTACCAACAGGGGAGGCAGGTGGCCGGCGTTCGAGTATGCCAGCGTCGCGGTCCTCGCGTCATAGGCGCCGAAGAACAGCGTTGAGTATTTCTCCGGCGCGGTGTCCGTGACCAGCTGCCGGTTTGCCCCACCGACCACCCGCGCTGTGGCCTCCCGGAACGTGTCCTGCTCATCGGGAAGAAGCAGTGCCAGTTGGGTGCGAACGATGGCGTGTAAGGACGCCATCACGAGTGCCGCCGAGATGCCCTTGCCCGAGACATCCCCGAAACTGACGGCCAATGTATTGCTGTCCAGCCGCACATAGTCGAAGAAGTCACCGGACACTGACTCGGCCGGGCGGCAAACCCCAAGCACCTCAAGCCCCTCCAGGTCGGGCCGCTGACCGGGAAAGAGCTTGGCCTGCACTTCCCGGGCGATTTCAAGCTCGGCCTCCAAATGCTGCCGTCTCTTCGAGTCCTCGATCAGACGCTCGATCGAGGCTGTCATGGAGTTGAAGGAGCGCGCAAGGTCGCTCACCTGGTCGCTTCCTGAAACCGGGATCCGGTAACTGAAGTCTCCCTGGTTCACATGGGTCGTGCCGATCTGAAGGTCGTGGACAGCGCGCGTTAACGTGCGTGTCAAGGAGCCCGCGATGAAGACCGAGACGAAGACGCTGAAGGCAAATGCCGCCGCTGCCAGGACCGAGAAGAAGATGGCGAAGGCTCGGGAAGCCGGGTCGGACTGATGCGCGAAGATCGCTGACCACAGGACTGACGGGCGGGTTTGGAGCCAGAAGAGCACCTGTTGGGATTGGCCGTCGTCGACGTCGAACACTGGAGCTTGCAGCGGCCACGAGATCACCCAGTCGAGGGAGTTCTTGGGGGGCGGCAGATCAGCGACCCTCCGCGCCACCGTTGCCTCCCGCAGGCGTTCGAGCCCTGACTTCGCCTGGTCCGGGTCAACGGATTGCTCATTGGGCGATGGCGACGGGCTCTCGCGCTCCAACATGACGATTCCCAGTCCGGGAACCAGCTTGCGTGCCAGTTCCGACCTGACGGGAACGGCCATCACCACCTCCCCCATGCCGTCACCCACGACTGTCCGCACCATCATGAACCGGATTTCGCCCTTGCGGATCAAGGTGGTCGATTCCAGGATTTCGGAGGGTACGGAATAGTTCAGCACGCCCTCCGGGGATGCCAGCCGGACACCGTCGAGATCCAACCGGAACTCGACGCCCGGATAGATGGTCTCGGCGGCGGCATGGAATCGATTCAGGGTCGCTCCCCTCAGGGCGGGGGGGATTGATTGCAGTTGCCACGAAAGTGCCTGCGTGGTGGCCCGCATGCGGTTGGCCAGGTCCGCGAACGGTGCCGAGAATACATACCCGGTCAGGGAGCCAAAGGCCAAGAGCATCCCCACCGCAACGAGCAACACCCCCAGCGCAAGCGGCAGGGCACCCACGAAGAAGAACACCGCCACCATGCGATGCCGCACTCGCCACATCGCCTTCTGGCCAACCCACCTTGCCGCGCGCAAGAGCCAGTACGCGAAGACCAGGCCTCCGAATATGACTAGCAGCGCAAGCGTCAGTCGGTGGTACGGCTGCAGTCCCTCGAACAAGAACTGTAGGAGCCATAGGGCGAGGCTGACCGTTCCGAGCGCGACCAGGGTCTTTTCGACCTTACCTGAGTGGAGCCCTAGCGAGCTCATAGGATCAACCTATTCTAGGCGTTCTCGAGGTCACCGACGGACTGGTGGCTAGCGCCTGGGAATCAGGGCAATGGTTCTGTGGAGAAGGAAGGAGTGCGGATTGGGCACCGCATTCTGAAGCCGGGGGCGGTGAGGTGGTTGCGGCGGGAGTTGCAGTGGAACATCGCCGGAATCCAGAGCCGCTGGCTTGACCACAGGCGCTCCGGAATCAGTCCCGGTTCGGAGAACGGTCTTGGCAAGAGCCAGCAGGTCGCCCCGGGCACGGGCAGCGAATGCCTCCGACATCGCCTCGACGGCCGCGGACCCAGGATCCTCAAGCGGACTCGTCTCCTCTGTGCACCGAAGCGGCGAGCCGCTTGTTGCACAGGAAGAGCACAACCGCCACAATGCCGAGCTGGACGAGCACGGTACCCACGCTGAAAACGTGGTCCGCGCCGAACGGGACCAGCCAGCTTTGGGGGTCGTCCTGCCACGCTTGGTAGAGCAGCCAGACGGTCAGGACGACGGCTTCGAACGGAACAACGGTGCGGATCACGAAGTCCCACCAAGAGCCGATCCGGATGTCCGAGTGTTCGTGGTTGAGCGTCTCGTCGCGAAACTTTCGCGCCCCGTAGCGCCCGACAGCGAGGGCAAAGAACAGGCCCGAGAGGACTAGAGCCACGCCCCAGACCCAGTCTTGATTATCAAGGACATTCATGTTGAGCGCCGATGGCAGCCCGAGGAGGAACCCGACGGAAGCGATGCCGAAGAGCGCCTTCCGGCGGTCGAATCCCGCGTCCTCGAACGTGCGGGTCGCGACCTCGACCATGGCAATCAGACTGGTGAACGCTGCGAACGCAAGCGCCATGAAGAACAGCGCCATGAAGAAGCCGCCCTGGGGCATCGAGCGGAACAGCTCGGGCATCCAAATGAAGGTGATGCCTGTGTTGCCTTCGGAAAAGACGGTGTCCTGCACCAGCTGCTCCGAGAACGGCTGCCCGTCGCGGACAGCCTGCTCGAGCGAGCCCAGACCACGCAGTTGGTCGGGGTCCGTGGCAGCCCTGTCCATCAGCGCCGGCACAGCCGAGAAGACCGTACAGAAGACCATGATCCCGGCCAGCAGGCTGATGGCGTTGTTGGCGGCCGGGAGCACGAAGCTGTTGAGCGCAGTATCATCCCGCTCCCGCTGGTAGGCGGCGTAGCAGAGTACCAGCCCCCAGCCGGCACCTGTGTCCCAAGCATTCTGGGTCAGGGCCTCGATCCATATCCGCGCCCTGGTCAGCTCGCTCCAGTCGATTCCGAACAGGTACGCGATGCCGTCAGACGCCCCTGGCAGCGTCACCGCGCGGGCAACGAGCACGAGTACCAGAACGAGCAGCGCAGGCATGAGGACTGTCGCGACCCGCTCGATCGCCGAAACTCCCTTCGCCACGACGAGCACGGCCAGCCCGAGTATCACGGCGTGGCAGACAGCGGGCAGAGCCGAAGACGTGAAGTCGCTCCAGAATGCGCCAGGAACCGTAGACGACAGGCCGCCTCCAATCGCGGCGACCGCATAGCGGACCGTCCAGCCTGCAACGACGGAGTAGTAGCAGAGGATTCCGGAGCAGACGCAGACCACCATCGCTCCGGTCCATGCCCATCTGGGCCCCGCGAGCCTCACGAATGCCCGTATGGGGCCGGAACGGGTCTTGCGGCCCATGCCGAATTCCAAGAGAATCAGCGGAATCGACCAAAGGAACAGGAAGACGATCCAAGCTACGAGGAATTCGCCACCTCCGTTCTTGGCGGCGATCCGCGGGAACCGCCAGATATTGCCTGTGCCCACGGCCATGCCGAGCATGGCCAGCATCATGGTCCACCGGGATCCGAACCGCCTTAATTCCATGGAGCTACCGCTGGTTCTCACGGCATTCGCAGGCTGCACATGGCCTGCGATACAGCGCTAGAGCGCCCCAATTGTTGCATAGCGTGATTCCGAAGGCGCGCCGCTGAAAATCGACCATTTCCCTTGGGCTGAACGCAAAGCGTTATGGCAGAACCGCGGCGCCTGGGCGGAACTGCGCGCACTCTCGCCAGCGACGATCGCAACGCCTCACTGCCCGGCGGCCACGCCCGAGTACACGAACTCGCGCCGGACCGAGTTCGCATCCGTCAGCCCCAGCGCGGGGAACGGTCCCAAAGATCGATCCGCGCCCCCGGCCAGCCGCCTCAAACTCCTCCGGAACGGTTGGGAGAAGTCCGCTAGACCCGCAGCGGGCCTCTTCCCAACGGTGTGCAGTTTTCGGTTGCCATTGGCAGTCCCGCTGCAACTCCCGTCACAGCCACCTCACCGTCTCCGTCTTCAGAATGCGGAGCTCATTCCGCACCCCGTCCTTCGACACAGAACCATTGCCTGGTAATCAGTGCGTCAAGGCGCTAGTACCGGTTGCCGTCCCGGGAGTCCACGCTCGCCGTCTTGGAGAGACATCCGACCAGGCGGGCCAGGCTTGGAACATGGATGCCGAGCGCTGCCGGCCATGAATCGCGCCAACATCGGAAACTGAATTAGACTTAGGACATCGATGGAGGTAGTGTGCGGTACCGCGGCTCGCCGGTGGCTCGCAAGCAGCGCGCTTGCGGCAGTTGGAGCGTTGCTCTGGATTGCCCCGGGCGCGGCCCAGTCCAAGTCCGTCTTGGTTCTGGACCTGAATACCGTCATCCACCCTCTCACGCACGAGATCGTCTCCCAGGGATTGCAGCAGGCGGCCGAGGCTGGCGACGCGGCTGTCGTGTTGCGGATCGACACGCCGGGAGGGCTTCTGGATTCGACCAATGAGATCGTTCAATCGATTCTCGCCTCGTCCGTACCGGTCGTCGCCTACGTGTCTCCCAGCGGGGGCCACGCCGCGTCCGCCGGCTTCATCATCCTCGTCTCGGCCGATGTTGCCGCGATGGCCCCGGGCACGAACACCGGAGCTGCGCATCCTGTCCTTGCGCTGGGCGGAGAACTCGAGGGCACGATGAAGCAGAAGATCGAGAACGACACTGCCGCTTCGCTGCGGGCGGTGACCGACAAGCGCGGTCGCAACAGCGAACTCGCGGTCGAGGCTGTTCTCGAGAGCAAGTCCTTCACCGAGGAGGACGCTCTGGAGGCCAACTTGATCGAGTTCATCGCCCAGGATCTGGATGATCTGCTGCGACAACTAGACGGCCAGACGATCACGCGCTTCGACGGCCAGTCTGAAGTTCTGGATCTAGCTGGCGCGGAACCTTACTTCTACGCCCTGAACCTTCGCCAGCGTGTCTTGCTCCCGCTGATCAACCCGACAATCGCCATCCTGGTGCTGGTTCTCGGACTGGCTGGGATCTATATCGAGTTCACAAACCCGGGGCTCATCTTCCCGGCAGTTGTCGGGGGGGTTTTTCTGATTGTTGGCCTGATGGCCATGTCACTGCTGCCGATCAACATCGCCGGAGTCGTACTGATTGTCCTTGCGCTGGCCTTCTTTGTCATCGAGGCGATGACCCCGGTGAACGGAATTCTGGCAACCGGCGGCGTGGTCGCGATGGTCTTGGGGATCGTGATCCTTGTCGACACCGATGTCCCCGAACTGCAGATCGGTTGGTTTACGGCAGTGGCGATCACGCTGCCGTTTGCCCTGCTCAGCGTGTTCCTGCTGCAACTTGCCATCCGCTCGTTTCGATTCAAGGTGGCAACGGGCAGCGAGGCGATGGTGGGCGAGATCGGCGAAGTTCGCACCGCCCTGGGTCCCACCGGTTCCGTGTTCGTGCATGGCGAGTTGTGGAACGCGCGGTCGGCCACCGCCGTGGCTGCCGGAGAGAGGGTGCGTGTGCTCTCAGTCAATGGCATGCGCCTGGACGTGGAGCCCTGTGGGGATCCGTTCGAGGGGGACGAAACGACCTGAGAGCGCCACACCGGGTCGAAGTGAGAGGTCTCTACGGGTTCTTGTTGCCTTCCTTGCGAGGGACGCTTATTCTTAGCAGTATTCGCCAAGGCAGCGTCAATGAGTCTACTGACAGGGTGTCGCAGCGAGTGCGCTAGCAGTTTCCATGACTGGAAAAGGAGTTTGAGATGAGTTTTGAGATGAATTTCGGGTTGTTCTTCATAGGCCTTGTCCTGCTTTATTTCATCAACAGCATCAAGATCCTCGCCGAGTACGAGCGAGGCGTGATTTTTCGCTTAGGGCGCTTGCTGCCCAGACCCAAGGGCCCCGGACTGATCTTCGTGTTCCGTCCGATCGACCGGATTGTTCGGATCCCGCTGCGCGTGGAAACACTCGAGGTTCCCCCGCAGGATGTCGTTACCAAGGACAACGTGACCGTCAAGGTCAGCGCAGTGGTGTTTTTCCGCGTTCTGGACCCCTCCAGGGCCGTTGTCGAAGTCAAGCACTACGTGCACGCGACCTCCCAGCTCGCCCAGACACGTTTGCGTTCCGTGCTCGGGGAGGCCGAGCTGGACGAATTGCTCAGCGGACGGGAAAAGCTCAACGCGCGCTTGCAGGAGACCCTCGACGAGCAGACCGGTCACTGGGGCATCAAGGTCCAGGCAGTGGAAGTCAAGCATGTCGACCTGCCCGAGCAAATGATCCGGGCCATCGCACGCCAGGCCGAGGCCGAGCGGGAACGGCGAGCCAAGGTCATCCATGCCGACGGCGAAATGCAGGCTTCGGCCAAGCTGACGGAGGCTGCGGGGATGCTCAGCCGCCAGCCGGCTTCGATTACTCTGCGCTACCTCCAGACGCTGACCGAGATCGGCACCGAAAAGAACACGACGGTCGTGTTGCCATTGCCAGTCGACCTCTTTCGCGGGCTCTCCAAGTGGGCGGACACGCTAGAGTCTGAGGATTCTGCAGGCGACGGATAGCGATTCTACCGGCCAGCGCATCCGTTCCGCCGGGGCGAACCAGGATCAGGGTTGCTTCAACCTGTCCGGGCGCTCCAGCCTTCGGGCTCGCCGATCTCGAAGAATGCCGCATTCGATGTAAACTTGTGGCATGGCTCGGAGGGCTAAGGACGAGATTGAGGTCGTATTTGGCTTCAAACAGGTTCTGGGCTTGGCGCTCCTCACCGCACTCGTCCTCGGCGTAGCGTTTGTGTGGGGTTTTGAAACGGGCCATCATCGAGCCACTCGAGGTGAGCCAAGCTTGCTGGTCTTCCTTGAGGAATCGGCGGATCCCCATGCTGAGCCGGTCTCGATTCCCGATGTGCTGCTGACCGATCCTACCGAAACGCCGGGCCGGGCGATCCTGCCGCAGACGGCCGAGTCGGGCCAGGCTTCCGGTACTCCGCCCCCGCCCGAGCGTGTGGACCTGGAGCGCATCAAGCCGAATCCGGCCGTGCAAGCGAAGGCCGAAGATGCGGAAGCTGCCGAGACTGCGGAACCGGTAGCGCCCGCACCGGTCGCTGCGGCTACGGCAGCCGTCGCGGACGGATCCAGGCAGCAGCTTCATTACCAGGTGGCGGCACTGAGGGTCCGCAACAACGCGAAGCAGCTCGTGGACTGGCTGCGCAGCGAGGGCTTTCCGGCCAGGATTCAGGCTGCCGGGGACGATGGCCTCTACCGCGTCTACGTCGGGCCTTTTCGCACTGCGGAAGACGCAGCCTCCGCCAAGGCCCAACTGGGCCGGGACGGCTTCAAGCCGATGTTGCGGATGCTATGAGGCGAACGGCCGGGAAATCCCCCTACTTTCAGGAGCCCGACTCTGCGAGCCCTCGCGACAAGGCTTCCTGCTCGTCACGAAGGTCCAGGTAGCTGCCTAGCCGCGCGGGATCAATTCTGCCGGCCTCGGCGGCCTCCCGGACAGCACATCCCGGCTCCTCGCCGTGGCGGCAGTCGCGGTAGTAGCAGTTCGGGCTGATCTCCGAAATTTCGGAAAAGACTCTGCCCACGGTCTCC
>MKWU01002376.1_pt1 | contig 28511 bp, 26 predicted proteins | sample 809101 | NCBI WGS metagenome assembly MKWU01 (sample SAMN05860141, study PRJNA318959) | sponge metagenome | host: Aplysina aerophoba | place: Slovenia: Piran, Adriatic Sea, Gulf of Piran | collected 2013-05-07 | reverse complement strand
ATCGGCTCTCGGGCATCACGAGCGGTGCCGTGAGGGCTCAAAACGTTCCCGTTAACAGCGGATGGAAATCCGCAAGTTGTTTGTTTCCAACAATGTAGCGAGGTGTGGATTATGTTGCCATCTACGGTCGGATCAGGAAGCGGCTCAAGCCGACCACGCGCTCTAGGTGCGCGGCCCGTTGGTCCGGACTCCAGGCCATCCAGCGGTCGCGGGCAGCGAGTTGCAGAGCGGCTGCGGAGAAGCCCAGCGCGGCGAGGTAGCCGTACTCGGCCGAGTGCACGAGATAGCGCAGTTGGCAGCCGGCAAAGGTGGTCATGCCGTGGGGATGCTCGCGAGCGATGAGCGTGTTCCAGATGGCCCGCTGTGCGCGCTTGGTCACCAAGCTCAGCTGGAGCGGTCCCAGGGCGGCCAAGCGCTCGGGCACCGCGGCCGGCGCTGGCGGCGGCGCAGCCAGTTGGATAGGCGTGCGGTCGGGGGCCGCAGCCAGCGGCGCGGGCAGCACCAGCAGGCCCTTGGCTTGCAACCCGCGCAGCACCTTCTGGCAGCCAGCGATCTGCAAGCGACCGCGGGCGTCGCGGAAGTCGAACTGCTCACAGACCCGGCGGCTGAGGTCGGTGCGGGAATCGAACTCGGCAGCTGCGAGCAGCTCGCGCAGCTGGTCGCGAGCGGGTTGCGCCTTGAGTGTCTGAAGAATCAGACTCTGAGCCATACTGGTACCGGTATAGCGAATCGGGCGGGATTTGTCCAGTGCCTTCTGCAAAAAATATCGAGATCAGCCGGGACTGATTCGACAGCAAAACTCGATGGTCACGGAGCCGAAATGGCTACAGGGTAGGCCTAGCGTCAAGGCCAATGAGAAACTCGGCCTGGTCCCGTTCGAACGCTTTGCCCGAGAGGGCCTGGGCGGAGAGGTCTGCGCACCGCTCGGCCAGGTCAGCATACCTCGCCAGCGGCTCGAAGCCGGTACGCTGCTCGACTTCGCGCGCGACGCTTGCCAGATCCCGGTACAGTTCCTCCGCAGGCTCGATCCAGGCTTGCGAGCGTTCCGGATCGTTCCGCAAGGACAGTAGGCCCCCCTTTCTTGACGACCTCGGCGAGGTCGAAACGGTCGAAGACGGCCTGCACCTGCGCCCGCGCGATGGGCGGGGAGTGGCCTTGCAAACACAGGGCCAGTTGGCTCGGCGTGGCGCTGGTCTGGGGCAGCAGAGCCAGCAACACCGCGATGATCACGTCCGGGGCCAAGGCTGCGGCCGCGTAGCGCGCACGGCGGGCCTGCAGTTGCTGGGCGCCGAGTTGGGGGTCGACCGCGAGATAGACATAGACGCCGGAGAGCAGTTCGCGGCGCGCGCGTCCCTGCCGCACAGCGGCCAGCAGGAAGGGATGCACAGGGGCGTGCAGCAGGGCGCGCAGTTCCTGATCGGTATAGCCCGCGGCCGACTCGCCGAGCAGGCGCTGGACGGTAGCGGCCAGGGAGCGGTCGCGCGAGAAACACACGTCACCGAGCCGGAGCAGGCCCAAGTCGTCAAAACACTCGGGGTCGCGGGCGGTGTAGAAGCGGCCGTTGTGGTTGTAGCTGCGCAGGTGGCGGACTTGGCTCAGGTAACGGAAGGTAGTGCGGCGGGAGGGTTCACCGAGGGCCTGGCGGAGTTGTTCGAGAGTCACGGGCGAGCTGGAGGCCAGCGGCGGGAGGAGCAAATCGGGCGAGCGGGCGGCCATGCGTCCTAGCATATTGCACATCCCGTCACGATATCTATACTGTGACATCCTGCGGGCGCGAAATGAATGATCTCGGACGGAAACTCGCCTGAATCAACGCCAACCAGCGATCCAGAGCCGACATAATGGCACAGTATACAGAATCCCGATGCGTCTAAGATCAGCTATATCAATAGTTTCCGTGTCCGTAACGGAATTCTGACGCGGTAGCTGGATTGCTGACGCTGCGGTTCGATCCGGTGCTGGAGGGTCTTGATGACGGCCCGTTGCGCGAGTTCCTGAAGAACCGGGAAGCCGTTGCCGGCCAGGAGCAGTACCTCGTCCGGGATCATTCTTGGTTGCCTCAAGGCGATGAAGTCAGGCCGAGACCATGAGCTCATTGGATCCTCAGTTCGCGGACGACTCGAAAACCAGTTCCGGTGTGCCGCACCCCCGCCTGCCACCAGTGGCGGCTGCCAGAACGCAGGATGGTGGCATCGAGTGGATAGGACCCGCCCCGGACCACTCGCCGCGAGCAGTTCCCGGTCAGCCTTGACCAGCCATTTCTCCGCACGCCTTCCAGCAAGTCGTTCCGGCAATCCTCCGTGGCCTCCCTCAGGTTCCCGTGCATGTCGTGAAGTCCGAACCGGTTGGGTTCGTACGTCCCCACCAGAACGGTCCCGTTAGAGTGGTACCGGGCCCACGCGCTGTTGATCCTGTCGCCGAAGCCGAACTGCGTCTGCGTACCCGCACGTGCCGCATACTCCCACTCCGCCTCCGTCGGCAGGCGGTAGATCTCCCCAGTCTTCCGACTCAGCCAGTGCACGTACTCCTGCATGTCCTCGAAATTCACCCTGCTCGCGGGATAGTCGTGCCCGCCAGTGTGACCATGCCCCCCGGAACGGCAGGCCCCGTCCTCCCGGCAGGCGAGCCATTCCCCGTAGGTCACCTCGTAGACGCCGATGGCTAGGGGCACTTGGTTCGAGCCCCCGATCCGGACCTCGGTCATCGGCAGATCATAGGATTCCGGCAGAAAGCGCCCCTTCGGTTCTGTCAGGGGCCGGCCCATGCGGAATCTCCCTCCTGGAATCACCGCCATCAGCGGGCAGTCCGGGCAGTCGTCGAAAACGCTTCCGATCTCGATCTCGCGACCCGAATCAAGGCCCTCGGCAAGCCGCGGGCCGACTCTGGATGCGGCGTAGGCCCCCCGGATGCTGAGTGTGTAGCCACCGGTGGTACCGCCGGCGCCCGCGACTTCCACGAAATAGGTGCCGCCGGGAATCCGCGTCTTCATGCGGAAATTCCGTCCCAACCTTCCATACCGGTAGCGCTCCAGCTGAGCCTGCCCGTCCGCCTCCGATCGCCACAGAGTGCCCCGGACCCGGGCACCCCCCGTAGTGCGAATCTCGATGTACTGGAGGCCCCTTGTGTGGAAGCGGAAGAAGTCGCGGGCGCCACTGGCCTCGATTGTCCCGCGCATACGCGCCTCGGGGCGCTCCCCGTGCAACCCAAACAGGCTCGTCGCCGCATCGTGACTGTCGCCGTGATCATCGGTCACGGAACCCGACGGCAGGCCCTCGGCATGCACTGTGTACCTACAGAGCAGGGTACCGACACTAAACACCTGCAAGAAGTGCATCCCCAACGCGAGAATCGCCTGGAATCGAAAATTGACGCCAGCCCCGGAATTGTCATCGAATGCGATTAGTTGGTTGGACGAATCGCGCAGCGTTAAAAAGTGTCCACGTTCCCGGTCGTCCGGATCGTCACCTCCGTGGGGCGGACCAATTCCAGCCGGAATACGTCCCTGTCCCCGCCCCAATCGATGACGCCTGATGCGGATCTCCCCAGAATCAATGGGGTCGCGTTCGCATGCGTGTCGCTGTGGTCGTCACCCCGTCTGGGCGCAGTAGCCGGAAGCTCCTCGGATACCACGATGTGTCGCACCGGGACATCGAGGCAATCTCGCATGGCGCGAGGGCCGTGAGGTGTTTATGGGGGGCGCTGTCGACCTGACAAACCCCAACCGCAGCATCATAGCTGCCCTCCACATACTGGGATGGCTTGCGGGTCCTGAACTCGAGTTCCGCGGTTTCCCTGGCACCCAGTCTCTGCGACCAGAAGTCGTGGGTGATGATTCTGCTGCCCTTCGGGTCCTTCACCAGGATTGAGAGCGTGTCGCGTCCGTGGTTCCGCAGCAGGTACAGTTGCTCCGAATCCGTCGTGTTTGTTAGCCAGAATGACTGGTGGCCGATGTCACGGTCTCCGACCGGTGACACGAACGTGAACGCTTGCGGCCATGCCGCGATTCGATCCCGGTAGTAGCTGGCTGCGGCTTCGTAGGTCCCGGCATAGCTGGGCGGGGCAGGGTGGTGCTTGTAGGACCACTCTCCGTAGGGCCACTCGTCGCAATCGGGCTGGGATTCGTCGTACACCCATGGCTGGCAATACGGATCGGCAGTCGCATCCCCAGAGCGCCGGGTCTGAACGATGTAGTTGGCCTGGAACCAGAGCGTCTTGTCCTGGCGGGCTGTGATATGGATTTTGATCGGGACCGCGGATTGGCGGCCGGACCCTCCCCAGTTCCCGAACAGGTGCCGTTCGGAACGCGAACCGTTGTGCTGGACCAGCGGAGCTTCGAGCGTGTGTTCCGTTCCGGTAGGCCCAAGGACGGGATATGGCGTCTCGACGATCTTGCCATCGACGATGATTTCGAGGCCGCGTGGATTGGTCTCGATGACGGTCGCAGTCGGTAGAGCGAAGCCGTACATGCGCTTGACGCCGATCACGTCTCCACTGGAAAGCACTTGCGGGCTGACCCGAATCCCCGGGGGAACGGTGTGCCGCAAGTCATAGTGCATGACGGACGTGTAGTCGTACGGGCTACCTCCTAGGGGCATGGCCGTCGGTCCCAGGTTGATCGCCGTGTCGAGGAAAGCGTCGCGATCGTTGCCGGCGGTGCGGTATCGATCGGCAATCAGGCGTGGCTGGACTCTCACGAACTGCTCGCGGTCCCAGCGCTGGTGCTCGTGGAGCAGGCCGATGGTATAGCCGAACTCATGGACCACGCAGTCGAATTCGCATTTCTCAGGACTTAGGTCCACCCCCACCGAATCCTGCTGCCCGTTGAAGATGCCAAGATGACTCCGGTGGTTCTTGTAGATGGTCCGCAGCTGGACGGTAACTGAGATCTTTCCGGCACTCGCTCTCCCGCTGTTGCCTCCTAGCTCATTGGAGCTCTTTGTACGGACGAAAACGGCATCATACGGAGTGGGAGTCCGTACGTCGGGAAGTATTGGCACGTCGATCATCCCGCCCGGGAGGAAGTCTGCGGGCCGGACGCGACGAAACTCGATATTGGTCTCCGCGGTCCAGGCCATCATCGCTCGCTCCACCTTCAAGCGGTAGTCCGAGCTGAAGTCGCCATCGAACGCGTACGGGATCACGCCATCCGGCCACAGTTCGAATCGCAGTCCGGCGTTGGATGAAACACCGAGGTAGCGTTCGAACCATCTAAGGACGTCGACCAAGCGCACCAAGTCGCCCGGAGCGTCCGGTAAGGAGCACATCACGGACTCGTTGAAATCCCAGACGCCGCACACCACTGTCGGATCGATCCTTGCGGTTTCCCTCCGACCGGGTGTTCCATCCGTACGGGAGGTTAGCCCTGCGGCGAGCAAGGGAGGCATTTGGACAAGGAGCGCCGCCAGCAAGGTTGCAGGACCGGACCGCAAGCATCTTCCGGGTACGGAGAGGCAGGCTTGTGCCAGATGCCATCGGGATCCCGGATTCTCGCGACGTTCAACTCGCTCTCGATTCTGCACGATCGGCTCCCTTCATTTCCATGCGGTGCCGCAGCTACCGAAATCTTGATGGATCGGCCTTGTTGCCCGATGTCCCGACCAAACGCCGGGAGGGCGCGACCCAGCCCGGCAGGGGCGTACAGCGCGGTGGCGACCTGACAGGCTAGGGCGAACAGCAGACGCAACGGGGCAGCTGCGATAGACTGCGGGAGGCCTCCCGACGAAACCCTGCGCCTCGCTTGAAGACAGCGACCTCCCGCAACGCAGCAAGGGTGTCCTTGGAATTGTCCGGCGATGGGCGGAATCCGGGATTCCTTGACGATCCCTGAAGGGCCCTGCGCGGGAGCAGGTATCGCAGGCCGGTCCGGCTCACTCCGATCGCTGACCGACTTGGCAGGCAGCCGAGTCCGTCCCTGCCGAGACCCGAGTGCTTGAAGGGGCCTGCAAACAGCCCGTGCGACTCTGTCCTCCCACGTGCCGGACCCTGCCGTGTCGGCGTTGCGCTGTTCAAGCCCGGAAGGATTGCGGCACGGCAGTTCGGCCACACTCCGGAACGAGATTGGCTCTCCAGTGATCCGGGCCCTCTTCGCGGCGTACCCGCTTCCGCCCGCGAGTCCTTGTTGCGTCTCAATGTCGACCTCCTCTCGATCGCAGTGTCTTCTCCGTGTGGGTCGCCAGCTCTTGCCTGACCCCGGACCCGTATTTCCAGGTCCCGGCCGCCGCGCCAGGCGGCCTTCTATAGCAAAGACTCGATCTGCCTTTCGTATTCCGATTTGTCGGGCACTCCTTCGTGCCAGAAAGCGATCTTGCCCGACCTGTCCACGATTAGGGTTGCCGGTATGGCGTCGACGGCGCCGAAGCAGGCCTCGGCATCGTCGCCTCCCATCAGGACCGGAAAGTTCAGCCCCAGTTCCCTCGCGAACGGGTGGACGGCGTCCCAGCCGTCCTCGTCCATGGAGATGGCCGCCACGGTGAAGCCGCGGTCACGGTAGCGATCCTGGAATTCGACGAACCAGGGCATTTCTGACCGGCAGGGACCGCACCAGGTCGCCCAGAGATTCAGCAGCGTGACCTTGCCCTCGATATCGCGATTGGTGAATGCCTGGCCGCTTGCATCCGGGAAGCTGAATGACGGCAGGCTACGGTCCAGACCGGCCTCGAGCAGGACATCCAGAACCCTGAGACCACCGTTCCGAATGGCGACATCGATCGCCGTTGCTGGGCCAGTGGTTGTCCGCCGTGCTTCGTTGCCGGCCGCGAGCAAGGCTCTCGCTGCCCGGACCTGACCGTCCAGCCCCGCCCAGTACAGCGGGGTGTCGCCGTCCTCGTCTGGCGCGTCCGGGTCGGAGCCGGCTTCGATCAGCGTCGTGACCGCTTCGTGGTCCCCCAGCTTGGCGGCAAGATGCAGGGGTGTCGCCTGGAACGAGCCACGGGCGTCAGGGGCGGCACCGGCCTCAACCAAGGCCCGCACGATCATGGCCCCGAAGGCGTGGTCTGCGAGGAATGTCCAATGCAGCGGGGTGTCGCCATCCTCGTCGTCCGCGCCGGGGTTGGCGCCGGCATCGAGCAGCACACGAACTGCGTCTAGATCCCCGCGCTTGGCCGCGTAGTGGAGCGGCGTGGCCTGCAGTGATCCGCGGGGGTCAGGGCTGGCGCCTGCCTCAACGAGGGTACGCGCGATCTCGGCCCCGGAGGAGGCGTGACTGCCCATGAATGCCCAGTGCAGCGGGGTGTCGCCATCCTCGTCCGGGGCGTCGGGGGCCACGCCGTCCCGGAGGAGGGCTTGGATCTCGTCGCGGTCGCCGCGCTTCGCTGCACGAAGCAGTAGGGCCTCTCTGTGCTCCGAGGATTCCGGTCCTCGCGTTACAGTGTCGCCGTTCGAGTCAGTGGCTAGCGGGTCCCCGCATGCGGGAACGGTGGTTGTTCCTAGGACGAGCAAGCATGCCCAAGACGCGAGGCTGCATGTGGGCCAGCGTCGCAACTGCCCGGTAGTTTCATGAGTATTCATCGCTAGATCCTCCTGCGAAGGGCCGGCCGGAACGCTCGATCGCGCCTGTGCGCCGCAGATCCTGCCGTGTTCCGGTGTGGGAGTCACTATTGGGTGATATGGTTGGGCGCTCGGATTTCTTTCGTATCACCGCTGTTGATTGACATGGAACCCCGCCGTGCAATGAAGGCGGGTTGGTCCACGCGCCCGCGGTGGGTGTGATCGCCAAGCCGGAGAGGCCTCTTGTGGAACACAGACCGGCGTCCGCGCTCGCGGAACGACCTGCCTTTCGTGTTTGGACCGAATCTGCGCATGTGAATCAGCAAAGGCGAGCGTTCATCTGCTCGGGACTCCACGAGCTGATCCAGTGATGCACTGCGTCGGCGGCCCGCAGGAGTCCATCGCTGGAAGCTAAGCGGGTCGGACGGCGTCACACGGCCCGAACGCACAAACTCCGCACCAAGAACGGCATCGAAAGAACCCGCCCTTGGTCCGGCCATGCCAAACTGGAGGCCACAGGCAGCTATGCCGAAGCCGATTTCGAGACAGGAGTGAGAGCAATTGCCAGTCACGGCCCAGTTGGCCGGAAAGTGCGACAACCCTGAAAGCGCATCAACGCATGATGGCTTTCTGGCGGACACTGGTGCAACGCAACCCGCTAGCGCCCCCTCAATTGGGCGAGGATTCATCTTCACAATGAGATGCCTGGCTCGAAGTGCATAGTAGGCAAGGGCGCATAGTCGTTCGAAGAGACCAAATGGAAGAATCAAAGTGTCCTGAAACGGGAAAGACTCCCGCTATACTCGCCATGATCCTCTTGGGCGGAGGACACAAGCCCGTGGTTGCGAAGAGGATCATCCTGTTGGCGACCCTGAGTACAGCGCTTGTTGTCCCGGCCACTCGCACGGCACGGGCTCAGACCGATTACGATCACCTCTTGGACGGGCGCACGATCGACTTCGACCTGTCCCTCGAGCCGATCATGCGGGCGAAGTTGACGCTGTCGCAGGGTAACGACAAGATCGATCCCGCAATCCGGTCGCTGGTTGGCTAGGGCTCCGGGCTGGGGACGAGGGGCTTGGGCGCCTTGGCAAGGGATCTCTGGCCGTGCCGCTCTCGTCGCCGCGCGAAGTGGCTATTGCCTTAACGCCGGAACGCGGCTCCTCGGTGGACGAGTTGATCGAGGAGGTCTTGGCAAGCGGTGCCGAGGTGAGCATCGTATCCGAGGGCGTTGTGTTTGCGCACCTTCCCCTAGACGCAGTAAGCGCCTTGGGGGCCTCCGATGCTCTCGGCTATATGAGCCGGCAGGCGGACCTGCATCCCGCCTACCCGGCGTTGGCGGCCGCGGGGCGCCCGAGTGATGGCGTGCGCTCCGTGCACGCCGATCGCCTCCACGCGGCGGGATTCACCGGCAAGGGCGTGAAGGTCGGAATCCTGGACTTCGGCTTCGAACGCTACGGGGCGTTGCAGGCGAGGGGCGTGGTCCCGGCTCCGGCGGGCTCCCGAGCCTTCAATGAAGTTGGAAGAGTCGAGACGGGTACCGTTTATGGGACCGCGTGTGCCGAAATCGTTCACGCGATGGCACCGGCGCCGAACCTTATCTGGCGGCGGTGGACGGGCGCGAGGACCAGATCCTTGTGGCAGCAAACTGGCTGGCCAATCAAGGCGTCCACATTCTGAGCTTTTCCGGAGGATGCCATTTCGGCCCGCACAACGGCCGGGCGGGGCTGGACCGTTTCGTCCAGTTGGTCTCACTGCAAGGGGGCCTCTGGGTCAACGCCGCTGGCAACTCGGGATCCCGTCATTGGACGGGTAGGGCGATCGACCGCAATTTCGACGGGTGGATCGACATCGGTCCCAACGGTGAGAACTTCTTGGTGATTCAACCCAGCGCGGATCGCATTACAACCATGGTGGTCTGGGACGATTGGGACATCGTCCCATACAGGCCGGCCTCGACGGAGGACATCGACGCATTCCTGTTCCGATACGATCCAAGCACGCGTGCCACCCAGTTGGTCGGTCGTTCCCTTAATCCGCAACGAGGCCGAGGTGCCCCGGTTGAGTTCATTGCAACACACGCCGAGGCTGATCGCCCCTATCTGCTCGCATTGCGAGCGTCGCGGGTCGGCCGCCCGGTCGAGGTACACGTCTATTCCGAGCTGCCGTCGGTTGTCTCTCCGAATCGGCCGACCGGCAGCGTCGCCATCCCGGCCACCAGCAGGGCGGCGCTGGCCGTCGGCGCGGTCGACGTGAGGACAGAGATACTGGAGGGGTTCAGTTCGTGGGGTCCGACCGACGATGGCCGGCTTAAGCCGGAGGTGTCCGCGCCCGACAACACGCGGTCGGAAAGCTACATGCTTCGCGGCGGGCGTTTCCTGGGCACCTCGGCGGACTGCCCCCACGTCTCCGGCTTTGCCGCATTGCTCAAGCAAATGCGGCCCGATTCCAGCAGGAAGCAATTGCGGCAGGCCGTCATCGAGTCGGTACGAGCCAAGGGGCAGCAGACGCCGCATCAGGGCTACGGGCACGGATATATTGACGCTTCCGGGCTTGACCTGCCCGCTGACCAGCCGGCCCCGAGCATCCACCTGCCGGAAGCATGGGGCGGCAGAGTCGCGGGGCGGGGACTGGATGACTTCCTCGAACGCTCGGGCTGCGACCTCAGTCTCGAGGTCAAGGTCGCCGTGGGCCGGGCGGAATACCGGCTCGGCGATGGCCTCAAGATCGGCTACACGGCCTCGAGCAGCTGCTACTATCTGCTCCTGGGGCGCGACGCAAGTGGCCAGCACGTGGTCATCGCGCCGCTTGAAGGGGACAATCCCCGCTTGGCAGGCGGGGAGAAATACGTCCTGCCCCAAGGCGACGACGTGATCCGCGCCAGCGAGCCGACCGGGGTGGACGAGGTGATCCTGATCGGTTCCCGCGATCCCATCGACATCGGGAATCAGTGTTCCGGCAGGGAGGTCGCGGTCGCGAGAGTGAGTTACCGTGTGGTGAGGTAGGCTGGAGCGATTGGGAAAACGCCCACGGCTTGGTTGACCTGTGTGCCACCGATCTGCAGCAACTCCGCGGTCTGGCCTTGCACGGCGCTCTGTCTGGGACAGTGGTAGTTCGGGGGAAGGCTTCCGGGCTTAATGCGTGCGCAGGGGATGCCCGTAGTTCCCGCAGGTGGAGAGTCTGTGCGGCAAGGAGGATAGGGCCTTATGGCCAGTGTCGGAGGCGGCGATCAACGAGGCCAGTGCTTGGCATCTGACCGGGTTGACGGTGCCAAGGCAGCATCCAATAGTGCGACCGCCCAAGTGCTGTTCTCAGAGATCGAGATCCCGGCGCTATGAGACCTCGCTTGTAACCGACACCGTATTCGGTAACAACGGGCATGCAGTGCTGACGATCGCGACCTAGTAGTCGGCGCCCCAGCCGTCAGCACCAACCGCCGCTCGGATATCGGGAGATCTGCTGAGGATACTCGCGGCTTGCCATTTCGGTGCGAGGATGACTCTGTGGAGGGGCGAGACCCTTTACGCTGGCCGACGATTCGAACGAAGAAGGGCCCGGTTGCAGTAGCGCCGACCGGGGGGTGCGGGCAAGGATGGGAACGCCGAGGTAGGGGATAGGCGTGATAGAAGAAGCAAAGGCCACAGGACGGCGCTGATCGAGAGCGAATTCTCGGAGTTCCGCCACTTCTGCGGCGCTGGCTCGTGCCCGTTTCCGAGGCTCCGGTGAAGTGAATGTGGACCCGTCGGCGGTCTTGGTCGGTCCAATAGCAGCCGCGCAAACCGAACCGCGGTGTGCCGATAGTGCACTGTCTCGGAGACCCGTTGGCAGCGATTCTTGAGGGCCTCCAAGACATCGCCCGCAGTCTCTGTCCAAGCGGAAGGGCTCGGGATTCTCGTTGAACAGAACCAGGCACTCTTTGGCTGGCCTGTGTCAGCAGAAGCGTGCGGCGGCAAATCTGCTGCCGCGCGATCTATGCGAATGAGCGCTCGACCCGATTGATCCAGGACACGATGGTCGGAGCGGAATTGCCTTTCGATGGGGTGTGGCGAGTTCGAGCCACCGAAACAGGCCTTGGTGACAAGGAGGGATTGGCCGGGTCATTGACGGTGATCCCAGTCCTGCAACGGTCGAACGGGTCAATTGCAGCCCGCTGCAAAGCGCACCGAGCGTACAAGGTCGAAGAGCGGTTCAATACTGGGATCCCGCGAAGGACCGGAGCGAGGCGAGCAGGTGTATGGGTTGGCGTGGGGACTCCGATTGCGGCACTCTGATTGTCTGGCGTCTGCGTACCGGGCCACGGCAGGCAACCTTTCAGAGACGAACGTGAAAGATAGAGTCCCTTGCCACCATTTGTCTTGTGCGGGGGCTCTGTGGGCATCTGAGGGATGCCGGGTCTTTTTGCTCGGAATCGACTGGCGAGGCGGGGACAGCGATTGTCCCGTTGGTGCCTGGTGTACATTGGCGCAGAGGGCCAGCATCGCGGCATGTGCCGAGTTCCGGACCGGAGAGCTGTTCTGCATCCGCGGCATTCCTGCTCAGCTACGGACATCCGTTGGCGGCCGCCGGACAATGATGGGAACGGGGGCGAGCGCGCGAAGCTGGGGTGCCGGGAAGGGGTGCGCGCACAGAGGGCAGATGTGCCGGAAGCGAGCTGGACAGGCTAGAATGCGGTTGCGAGGCGGCTGCGACGCCGGTGGAATCTGAGTTTGCGGGAGGTGGAAACCATGGTTAGCGGAATCGCGAGCAGATGGGTTGGTGCGGTCGGGATCACCACGGCCATGCTGGCATTCGGGCTGTCGGGAGGCGGAGGCAACGTGCGGGCACAGGAGCCAGCCCGTGCGTTGCAACCGATCACGGTGGCCGAGAAGCGAGCGCTGCTGATCGGCAACGCTGGATACCATGGGGGCGTGCCTCGTCTGGAGAAGACCATTGCGGACGTAGCGGCGCTGGGCGGCGCATTGAGGGATCTCGGATTCGAGGTCACAGAGAGGACGAATCTCTCGGAAAAAGGGATGAACGACGCATTGAGGTCGTTCAAGGCCGAATTGGACCCTGGCGATCTGGCGTTCTTCTACTTTTCGGGGCACGGGGTAGAACTCGACGGAAGAAACTACCTGATACCGGTGGACTTCGACGGCGAGTCGGACGCGGAGGAGGTGGAGTATGACGCGGTGGAGGTGAACCGGGTGCAGGATCAGTTGAAGGGTTCCGGTGCGTCGGTGCGGGTAGTGGTTCTGGATGCGTGCCGGAACAATCCATGGAACACGGATCCGGAAGCGTCAAGAGGAAGCATGGGCGGGGACAGCGGACGGAAGTTCGCGGCGATGAAGGCGGCGGACGGCGATCTCATCGTGTACGGCACTGGGGCGGGAGAGAGGGCGTACGAGCCCAAAGACAGCGAACTGGGTCTGTTCATGACCTATCTGCTTCCGGAATTGCAGGGGGAAAGAGTCGAACTCAATGAGGTCTTCGAGAGGACGCAGGCGTTCGTCTACGAGGACGCACGGACACGACGGCTCAAGCAGCGGCCCGCAATGTATGACGAACTGATCGGTGACGTGTATCTGCGCGGCGGGCCAATGCCGCCGCCACCGCCCACTGACTGCGGGCGGTACTGGGAGGCAGTACGGGGCAGCGAGGATGCTGGCGAATACGAGTGGTATTTGAAGCAGTGCCCGGGCGGGGCGTATGGCGAACTCGCACAGACGCGCTGGGCACGACTGAAAGCCGAAGAGGCGGCTTGGGCGGCGGTGAGTGGGAGCTCGGACCAAGAGAAAATCGTGGCGTTCCTGGCAGAGTTTCCGGACCTGCGGTATGCGGAGGTCGCTCGTCTGAAGTTGGGAGGGCCGATAGAGCCCGACCCGCCGGAGAGGACCGGGACCGGCACGGCAGGCCGGACGGGGCAAGAGGGAGTGGGCCGGGAGTGGGAGAACAGTGTGGGGATGGAGTTTGTGAGGATCCCGGCGGGTGAGTTTGTGATGGGCTCGGAGAGCGAGCATGCGGACGGGGACGAGCAGCCGCTGACGCGAGTGCGGATCAGCGAGGGGAATTGGCTGGGGAAGCACGAGGTGACACAGGGGCAATGGGAGGCGGTGATGGGAGAGAATCCATCGACTTTTGGGAACTTCGGGCTGGACTGCCCGGTGGAGAGTGTGAGTTGGGAGGATGTGCAGGAGTTCATCCGGAAGTTGAACACGCGGGAGCGGGGCAGGGCGTACAGTTACCGGTTGCCGACGGAGGCGGAATGGGAGTACGCGGCGCGGGCGGGGACGAGCGGGGACACGCCAGCGGGGGACCTGCGGATATTGGGGGAACGCAATGCGCCGGTGTTGGACGGGATCGCGTGGTACGGGGGGAACAGCGAGGTGAGTGACGCAAGGGCAACGGGGCATAACTGTTCGCGGTGGGAAGAGACGCAGTATGCCTTGAGCCTGTGTGGGCCGCAGCCGGTGGGCGGGAAGGCGCCGAATGCGTGGGGTCTGCACGACATGCTGGGGAACGTGTGGGAGTGGATGCAGGACTGGTACGGGGACTACCCGGGCGGGACAGTGACGGATCCGATAGGTTATCCGGTGGGCTCGTACCGGGTGGTCCGGGGCGGCGGTTGGAACAGCCACGCTCGTAACTGCCGGTCGGCGTATCGCTACTACGTCGCCCCCGGCTTTCGCCACTACGACCTCGGGTTCCGCCTCCTGAGGACCGAATAACCCTTTGCTTTCTTACCCTGTTACCCTATGCGGAGCGAAGCGAGCAGGGCGGGCGGGACGCCGCGAAGGCGGGCGCTTCGGCGCCCGAACCGAGCGGAGATCCGTCCGCCCCGCGCCAGCGGGCTTGGGGTGTGCACGAAGGGGGCTCCTCTTTGGGAGGATAGTGTGCGGGCGTGAGTGCCGACGTTGCGGTTCGACCCCGTGCTGGAGGGTTTCGATGACGGTCCGTCGCGCGAGTTCCTGAAGAACCGGGAAGCCGTCGCCGTCAGGGAGCATTTCTTCGTCCGGGACTAGGTGCCCTACCTGGCGGTTCTCGTCACGTACGGAATCGATCCGCCAGCGCCGGAACCTTCGGACGGGGCGAGGGCCAGGGCCTGGGAGTCGGGCTGGCAGCTGGCCGCGGCGGATCTGCCGTTGTTCAATGCCCTGCGCGGATGGCGGGCCGAGAGGGCCAGCCGCGCAGGCATTGCGCCATATCTGATCTGCACGGACAAGCAGCTGGAGGCGATGGTCAGCGCCCGTCCACAGAGCCTGACCAGACTCGGTGCCATCGATGGAATCGGGAAGACCAAGCTCGAGAAGCACGGCCAAGATCTGCTGGCCATGCCGGGCCGTCCCCGGTCCGCCGGGGTCCGGCACAGTGCGGGGCTCAGCAGCCTATGGTCCGTTTCGTGTCCGGCCCAGGGTGCCACCACGAAGCGTGAGCGGCCGGATCTTCAAGACACGCCATGGGCGGTCAGCAAGCCCGCTGAATCCGCTGTCTGGCAGGCCCCGCCCAAGCGCCCCCGCCCGGTCGCCTGTCCCCGCCCGCATTGGGCCGGCTCGTGAGGCAGGCCGTTGCTGGAGTCTTGGAGGGGATGCCGGGCGCTACCGGTGCGACATCGGTATGCGTGCGACGATTGCAGCGTCGCGCATCTCGCCATCGAAAAAGAGCTTGGTCCAGCCGTCCTCCTCAGTCGCGCTGTAGCTGCCCGGACGACGTGACATCTCCAGCTCCGCAAGCTGGCGCTCGAATGCGTCCCGCCAGAGGCTGCCCCCGGACCCTGCCTCGATTGCCCACGGCGCGCTCGATACCACGAGCACTAGATGCTCCAGCCCCTTGTCCGTGTCCAACGTCCACCGCTGCTCGTCGGCTGGGATGCGCGTGGCTTGGTCTCCGGGCAGCGGGACCTTCACAGCAATGCGAGGGTGCGGGAAGAGCCGCACGTAGCTTGGGTCGCCTTCCGAACGGTGAAACAAGTACGCGTACGCCTCGAAGTCCGCATCCAACGCCAGGCGGAACTTGTCGCCGCTGCGAAACCGGAAGTCCTGCGCGGCCCTCCGGACGCCGCCCGCGGACCGCTCGTCGTCCACCTCGATCGCGTAGGCCACCCGCAATTCGGCCGGCTCCTCGATCCACGTCTCCTCCAGCTCCGGGGCCGGTCCCTTGCAGGAGCCTGCTGTCAGCAGCGCAACTGCTGCGACGCAAGAGCCCGCTAGTGGCATTAGCTGGCGTCGATGCATGACGTGCCTCCCTCTTGGCGGACCGCTCAGCGGTGCTCCAGATCGAACACCCGCACTAGGTACGAACGTCGCGTTTCCGGCTGTTCCACGTAATATGTCCGCAGTGGCTCGCCTGTGGCATCCGTCTCGTCGAACAGCTTCCAGTCGTTGTCCCCGGCGCCCTCGAGAAGGTCCTCCAGCTCGCCGGCCCGGAATCGCTCGCCGTCCCCGGCGGCGCGCTCCAGCTCGTCGATCGGCCTGCGGCTCAGGAACAGGTAGAAGCGCTCCGCACCGGTCTCCTCGTCGAACCGGAACCAGTCCTGTTCCGGCACCTGGCGCGCCCGGAACGGCCGCACCGTGTTGGTCTTCGCGCCGCGCTCGTAGGGGAACAGCAGGTGGATGTCCCCGCCGCTGTCGCGGACAAGGGTATACAGGTGCCCGGCCACGTTCGCCTGGACCGCCAGACGGAAGCGGTCGCCGCTACGGAAGCTCTGCTGCTCGCTCACCTCCCTGACCCGCACCCGTGCGCGACGGCGGTCGCTGGAGGCCAGCAGGATGCTCGTCCTGACCCCTAGCCACGCGTTCTCCTCGTCCAGGCCGGGGTCGGCCCGCTGGTAATACAACTCGCGGGCGTCCGCCTCCTGCGCGACGGCGCCAGCCGGCCCCAGCAGGGCCAGCGCGACGAGCGATCCGGCTGCTATGCGATGCATTGGATGCGTGCTCCTTCCCGGCCCTACTTGCGGTGGTGGGCCAGATCGACCTCGATCATCATCGGCTTGTCCCGCTCCAAGACTACGCCGTAGCTCTCCACGCTGATGCCCTTGGTGGCGAAATCCACGCTCGAGTTGCCGCCATAGGCGGCCAGCTTCGCCGTCAGCTGGCCCAGCACGTCGCGGGCGGAATCGTCGCGTCGCCCGGAACCGCTCCCGGAACGCCGCCGACTGCGCCCGTCCTCGATGTCGAAGTGCTCCCCGATGTCCAGCTGCTTGTCGGACACCACCAGGTACAGCTTCTCGATGCCGGGGTTGTCGTCCATCGTGAAAAACAGATTCCTGTCCACCGGCACGGTATGCACCGTGTGCGCCCGCAGCCGGTTGTCCATCCCGACTGTCTTGTTCGGGAACAGCAGCTGGTAGCTGCCGTCCTCGCCCGCGGACCGCTCGCGGTCCCTGTCGCCGGGACTGCCGCGCCGGCGGTTCTCGTCGCGGACGACCTCGATGCCTTTCGGCCCGGCATAGCGCCGCACGCGATCCGACCGCGGGTCGCCATCGATCGTGCGGTGCAGCACGTAGACGTAGGAGTCGCGGTTGAGCTTGAACTGGAACCGCATCCGGTCGTCGTCTTGGAACCGGTGATTGCTCTCCACGATGCGCTGCCGACCGTCCCGGTTGAGCAGCACGTTGAATTCCACCGCTGTCTTGCGGTCCTCCTCGTCACTGAGGAAGATGCCCTTGTGCGAGACGTCGGCATCTTGCTGGGCCGTGGCGACGGACACTCCGGAGATGAGCAGCGCCGTGGCCAGCAGGCGCCCCGGGGACTTGAATCTGGCAAGTTCGAGCAGCATGGCTTGATGGACCTCCATAGGAATATACCACTGTGTCGCGTGCAGGGCGCTCGACTGCGCCCGTGCTGCATGGGGGGAATGGGCGAGACCACGGAGATCTTTCGCGACTTTTTCGGATTCGGGAGAAAATGAACATCGGATCGAAAGGAAAGCGAATGTTCGACCCGCTGCAATGTGAACGCCCGTTTCGCAGGCAAGTGAACAGCTCGGGGCGAAGCGACGTGCCCGGTCTCAGAATGCGCGACGGCTGGCACCGTTCCAGCGCCTTGCACGCCTCTCCCATCGCAGATCTGTCCCGTCGATTGCTCCTGCCTCGCGCGCGCCCTGCGCTGCAGCATCACACCGATTCCGATGCGCGTTCGCTGCCAGCACCCAACGCCACCATGCGCGCGCCCCCCCCTCGGTCCGGGCGCATGGGCGCGGGTCAATCTGCAAGTCGTGGATCGGCGGCTCGACCATCACATGTTCCCGCCGCGCTGGCGCGCTGTCGGAGGCTGGCTCCCGATCCCCCTTTCGGTAACCGGCAAGCCAAACGGCCGGCGCCACGCCTGCCCGCCGTCGAGCATGTGGCGCGGATGGTGTGACAATCGGGGGCCCGGAGAAGGCCACGCACGGTCGAGTCCCGGGTCCCGGCAAGCTGCTGACGGAAGCACTCTCACCGCCGTCGACCTCGCCCGCTTGTGTCTGCCAAGACGAAATCTCGCCCGTCAGTCGAGAAACCGGATTTCGACCCGCCGGTTGCGAGCATGGTCGGATGGCGACTCACCGTGGGCCACCGGTTCGAATTCGCCGCGGCCTTCCGCCTGGATCCGCCCCTCGCGGAAGCCGAAGCGTTCCACAAGGTGGTCGCGCAGGCTGCGGGCACGCCGCAGCGAGAGGTCGAGGTTGTATTCCTCCGTCCCGCGCGTGTCAGTGTGTCCGACCAACACATATCCGTGCCCGTCGAACTCCCGGTCCAGCATGGCGTCGGCCACCTCCGCGGCTTGCCGCCTGCCGTGCGCGGTCAACTCCGCGCTGTCGTACTCGAATCCGACCCACACGTTGACGCCCGCGACCCCGAATGACCTGCTCTTGGCGCTGGCCAGCGCGTCCCGGATCCGGCGCGATTCCGTGACCGTGTCCCGGGTCGCTTGGTGGAGTTCAAGTTCTGCCTCGAGCGACGTATAAGCTTCCTGGTCGTCCAGGGCTCGCGCCCGCCCGACCTCCAAGAGAGCTCCCTGGATGTCCCCTGCGTTACCTTTTGCCCGCGCCAGTTCGTAGAACAGTCCAGCCATCAATTCGTCGTTGCGCGGATTGGCTAGGCTCAGCGCCTCGTCGTAGGCCCGGACGGCTGCCTCGTAGCGACCCTGCGTCGCCAGTGCGTCGGCTCGCGAAACCGCGTCTGCCAGCGGTGACTGGGCAGCAGCAACCGCCCCCCCTGCCAACCATATCAAACCAAGTCCCGTGCGGATCATCTCCATCCCTCCAAGCCTGCCGGGTTCGTCGCACGCCCCCGGCAGGGCATCCCGCTGCCCTTACCGTTTCGGCCGCACTGCGGCACCTGCATGCTTCCAATCCCTCGCATCCAGCACAGGCGGAGGCACCTTGCCCCACGCCACCTTCTGTAACCATGTTTCGTCATCGAGGCGCTCCTCGAGCGGCTGCTTGAATTGGTGGACTTGGAAGAGTGCGCCCCGGGCCAGCACTCTGCCCGGCATCTTGAGCGCCGCAACCTGCGGTCGGCCCAGCGCGACCTGCGCAACTAGGCCGGAATTTCCGTCGGTGTGGAAGTCCGCGGCAACGGGCCGATCCTCGCGCCCGGTCAGCGCCCGGAGCCTGGCGTCAAGACCGTTGAGAAACTCGGCCCGGTCCCGTTCGAACGCCTTGCCCGAGAGGGCCTGGGCGGAGAGGTCTGCGCACCGCTCGGCCAGGTCAGCATACCTCGCCAGCGGCTCGAAGCCGGTACGCCGCTCGACTTCCCGCGCGACGCTTGCCAGATCCCGGTACAGATCCTCCGCAGGCTCGATCCAAGCTTGCGAGCGTTCCGGATCGTTCCGGAAGGACAGTCCCTTGCCGACCGGAGTGTAGGACTGCTTGGCGTGCAGGATCGCCCCGTAGCGCTGTAGGGTCCAGAAACCGAGCGCCGTGTTGAGCCTGCGAGCTGGAACCGGACGCGAGGTGCCGTCCTCGGCTGTGCCCAACCAGTCCCGCAGCAACGCGAAGTGCGTCGACGCCAGCCCGGATGGCAGTTCCATGGCCCGTGCGGCGCGCTCTCGGCCCTTCTCGTACCCTACATAGTCGGTGTCCCCGGCCGAACGCAGGCGAAGGCCTGCTTCCTCCGATCCCAGCAGGGCCGCCAACTCCAGCACGGACGGGAACGCCTTGGCCGGTCGGCCTCCGATGGTTCCCATCGTGAACGGCGATCCGCTGCCCCGGAATTCCCGGACACGATCAAACACAAGCTCTTGAAACGCCGCGGACTCCGGCGTCAGGCGCGCTGGCAGGAACTGCCAGCCGGCCAAGGCGTCCTCCGCTTTCACGCCGGGCTCGAGCTTCGACATGTCAACCGGCGCACCCAGTACGCGCGGTCTTGCGCCGGATGCGAAGAGGCGCAGGCGCAGGCGCGGCAATGCCGCGCCTCCCACATGCAACGCCCCTGCCTGCCGCGGTGACATCGCGGAGTAGTCCGCGACCGTCATGGCGTCCGGCTTGCCGAACAGGTAGTCCATCGGCTCGCTGGCCCGGGCGTAGAGTTCCGCGGCCCGTGCATCGCCGGCCAAGGTCCGCGAGATCAGCACAGCCGAGCCGGTCAGCGCGTCCGCATCGTCCGCGCTGAACCCCGTCGACTGGCTGTGAAGCAAGGGGAACAGGACGGTTCCGGCGTAGCGCACGGCCCGGAAGTAGCGCGTCAGCTCCATCGAGCGCGTGTACTTCCCGCGAACCCGAAACTGGCTGTAGTCGAGCCGCTGCCTCATGAGCGCGGATCGTGCGATCCCCGCAGCCGCCTCGACCGCCGCCACCTCCCTGGCCACGGCTTTTGGATCGGGCGCTCCATGGGCCGGTGCCTTTCCGGTCAACAGCGTTTCGAAAACCGCTAGGAAGTTCTGCGCGAGGCGCTCCGGCTCCGACGTGCCCGCGATTCCTTTCCGCACGAGCGGCGCGAGTTCAACCAACGCCGGCAGGGCCCGCTCCTCCTCGAATCGGGTCACCGCGTCCGCGGCTAGCATTGCGTAGGCGCGCGCCAGGAAATCCTCGGTGATGTAGTTGGGCACCCCCTCCTGGCGATTCGCTTCGTAGAGCGCGAAGAAGCCGGGAACCGCGGCAGGGGAGAGGCTGGCACTTTGGGCCCCGGACGTGGCCAGAAGCACGGCTGCGCAGCAGGCGGCGCGCAGATTCGCGTTGGTGTTCATGGCGGGTGTCTCCCTCTCTTGCCTAGTGTCTCCGGATCAGCACCTGGGCCGTTGCCGCCGCCGTAATGCGGTGTTCGCTCCCGGAAGCGCCGTCAGGCCCGGGTCCTCCGACGGGAAAGGATCGGTAGGCATCCTTGGAGGCCGTTCTGAACGGACCGCCACCCGTGCCGTCACGATAGAAATTCAACGGGTCCCTGCTGAATGCCGCCACGACCAGGACCCACTGCGAGTCCAGGCCCTCCGGGATGGAGGATGCGGGCAGGCACCAGCCGGTACCTGCCGGAGGGATCACGACCCGCTGTCCCCGCCGCACGCGGTTGTCCTGCATCGAACGTCCGTTCGGGAACAGCACGATGGGGTCGCGCTCACCCTGGCCGGCGTTCAGCACGTTCAGGTAGCCGTCGTCAGGTGCCTCGACCTCGATGCTCAGTAGGTGGTCCGAGTACTGCGGGTCGCACACACGGGCTTTGTCCGTTGGGTCCGGGTGCAGCGTGAACACTTGACGCGGAACGGCCAGCTCGACCCGCCGCCCCGCCCTGGCCGCATAGTCCATCCAGCGGCGGATCAAAGGATCGTCCTCCGGAGGGTCGAGCGTCGGTCCGCCACGGGCTCCGCGAACGATCAGGAGCGAGAGCCCCCTCAGGGCTTCGCTGCCCGCCGGCACGAACAGGTTTGGATGCTGCGGATGATTCTGGAACCGTGCGCTCATTTCACTGGCGACATCTCGATTGACCCGCTCGAACAGGTCTTGGACCGTTACATTCGCCGTCCCAGCGTTTCTCGCTGCGCTGATAGACCGATGCAATGCGTTTGTCAGGACGCTTCCGTCAGGGGTGGCGAGGGCGAATTCATGATCCTGCGCTGCCATGATGCCAATGAACTTGGCCGTGGTTCCGGGTCCGGCTGGGCTGAAGCTCCGGGAACTTCCCGGGGACTTGGTTCCAGCGTCTCGCGGCGCGGCAACCGCGACGAACTTGGGTGTGATGCCGATGCCCCTGGCGGACGTGCCGCTGTTGCAGGCGTCGATCACGAGCAACACCCGGTTGCTGCGGATCTGGCCCAGCATTTGGTAGAACTCGTCGTCAACCAGTCCGTTCTCGATATCCACCACCTCGGGCTTGGGTTTACCTTGCGAATCAGGGACCGATCCGATCACCAGCCGGGCGTCGGATGGCAGCAGGGTCTCGTCGCGGGCGTCTTCCTCGTCCAATTCTCCCCGATCCGGCACTTGCGCCCCATGCCCGGAGAAGTAGATCAGGGTCAGGTCGTCCGGACCGACGCTCTCCGCCAATTGCCGCATGGCCGTGCGGATACCCTGCAGCGTCGCCTCCTCATCTTCAAGGCGCCGGATGTCGGCGATTCCGAGATCGAGCGCGGTCTGCTCCATCCGGTTGACGTCCAGATCAATACCCTGCAATGGACTCAAACCACCGGATGAGGTCTTGTAGCTGACGCCGATGAGGAGCGCGCGCGGAGTCCCGAAGGCCGCCGCTGCTGCGATCGCTGCCATGGCGAACAGGAAGGGCGCCCTCCCGCATCGCCGCGCGCTGTGGCGGCCTCGCGTTTCTGTTGTTCGATTCCAGTTCATTTGCCTTGCCTCGTCCATCGGCGCATGATCCGTGATTGTGCCCGACCATGCAAACCATTACTGCAGCGTCCCGCCGCCTGTTCTACGAGCGCTTTCGGTTGCTTCGCCATTGCTTGCTCGTCAGATCAGCCCCGCCGCTGCTCTCCCTGGACCCGATCGGTCTGCATCGGCCAACGGCGCCGGTCTGCTCGCTGCATGCCGCGTGAATTTGTAGCGTCGTCATATGCCACATACCACAGTCCATGAATCCACTTCCAAGGTTTCGCATGAGTCCCGGCGCTTGGAACCGGCTGCGACGCCCCGCTCGCCGGCTTGCGCTCCCGCCATGATCGCAGCGGTCCGCTCAAGGCCCCGGTGCCAATCTTCGCAGTACCAAGGACCAGCGCCCGGGCCGTCCGAGACTGCGCCGAAGACCGCCGTTGACACGGCATTTGGAAAGCAGCTCCCGTCGCCCCCGGAGTCGCCATGATCCCGATAAGCCTGCATGGCCCGCCGCAGGGAACAGGGGCGACGTCTTGGGAGCCGCCAGGAGAGCTTCCAAGACGGCCTTCAGGGTTGAGATTGCATGAGCGGCACCTTGCGACTGGACGACCAATTCCCTGGAAGAATCGGCTGCTGCCAGCATCCGCCACGAGAAGCAGCCTGTGAGTGCCGATCTTGCCGAGCAGTCCCCCTAGGTCATCGTCCGAAACCGCGCTCTCGAGAGAATTATCGACTGATCGGGCGTCAAATCGCAGCAGTCCCTCGGCCTGGCCGGCCGGTTCGTCAAGCCTCCCGCGGCCAGGGGCGACGGAGCCCTGCTCCGAGGAATAGACAAGCGTCAGGTCGTTCCTCCCGGTGCCCGCGCCGGGCTCTCGGAGCGCCTCGCGGATCGGTTCTCTGCTCGCCCCGCGACTCGACAGCTTGCGGATGTCAGTGATTCCGACGGACCGGGCGACTGTTGCCATCCGCTTGAGTTCCCGGTCGATGCCAGACAACGATCTCCCCGCATTCGATGCTTCGTAGCCGAGGCCGGTCAGCGAGGCGCGCGACGCCGATGCGCCAGGTGGTGAACCGATCACGAGCAGGGCATCTGCGAGGGCCACCTTGCAGGATGGCCATGCCCCCATCTGCCGGGCCGCGCCGCCATCGCCGGTCGTCGCCGTCATTCAGCCGTTCCCCCTTGAACCCCCTGCCGCATTCACCGGTCCCGCGTGAACACGATCCGGCTCGCCCTGGCCCGGCCTGGTTCGCCGGCTCCTCTGCGCAGCATTGCATAAAGACGCTGCTTTTCCGCTCTTTCCAGCTCGATGCCACCAGGGACCCACTCGTCGTATCCGTCCGGCTTTTCCCGAAACGCAAAGGCCTCCAGCAGGTCCGTCCCGTACGGCGCTGTTGCCTGGAGTTGCACCACCCGAACCGTCTCGGTGCCGCCTACCGGCTGCGCCTGCGACTCGTCGAGCGGGTAGACCGTGACGACGCCACCTTCCGCGTCGATCGCCAGCACCAGCAGCCACGCCGCTTCGCCCAGCCGTATGCCGACCTCCAACTGGTCTCCCCTGTCATACACGCCCTGTTCCGGCTCGACCAGGATCGCCAGTCGCATGTCCTGCGCCGGATAGCGAAGATTTGCGATCCGCTGGGCAGGCACCCGCTGGTGTAGCAGGTCGGCCACTTCCGCCGGCTTCGTCAGGCGCACTCCCAGATCGGCCCCTGCGGCGTAGACCCGGAAGTGCCCGGGCGGCTCGCGACGGACCTCAAGGTCGCACATGCCGGTTGTCAGAACCACGCCGTCCTGGCGCTCCAGCAGAGCGCTCAGTTCCACGTCCGGCGGTTCGATGCGAATTCGCATGTCGGTCGGCCCGGCCGCAACGAGTGGGCGCTCCGGTGCTCCTTTGCGCCCGAAGACCGGGCGCTCGATGACCGGCTTGCCCCGTGGCCGCAACTGCGGCGTCTGGCCGTAGCGCACGACGCGCCCGACGAGGTATTCCTGCAACTCGGAGTAAACGATCTGGCCGTCGCGGTCTCGGTCCGCATCGCCGCGCAGCCCCCGCAGGAGGCCGTCTGTGAACGCCCCGTGTGCGAGACCGTCGAGCGTGGGATGCGTGGCGCGGGCCTCGCGCTGTCGAATGTCCCGCGCCAGTTCGTGGCGGGCCGATGCCGAGATGTATACCACCCGCTCGTAAGGCCAAGGTGTGTCCGTCGCCTCCTCTCCGAGCAAGTCAATGATCTGACTCGTAGTCCGCCGAGGAAAGAGTTCTGTCGATCGCGCGAAAAGGCGGGGTATGCTCTTCGCCGAGTCCCCGGCATAGCACGTGTCGAAGAGGACAAGGGTCTCCGCGCCGGAGCGGTCCAGTCGCTCGAAGCGCGGCCGCAGGTCCCTTGAGCCCACGACCAGCCCGTCAAGCATTTCGGCGGCCGTTCCCGGTTTCATGTCCGCCGGGACGAGCGCCCCCGTGCCGCGCCGGAGCCCGGCGAATACCGCGTCCGGATTGAAGGCGCTGGTTCCGTGACCGCTGAAGTACACCAGCACATAGTCGCCGGACGAGGCCTCGTCCGCCAGCCGGTCGAGGGACGCCAGGATGGCTGCACGGGTGGAGTCGGATCCGTCGAGCGTCTGAATGCGATCATCGCGGAAACCCCAGCGGTCAACTAGTGTCCGACGCAGCGCCACGACGTCATTGGAAGGGCCCTCCAGCGACGGACTGTGCTTGGTATCCAGGTGCGGAGTGTCCGGTACTGCAATGAGCAGAGCGTGGTTCTCGGCGCATAGCCCGGCGGCCAGCGCGACCAGCCCTGCCAATGATGCGACTACGCGTTGCAACCTGCGTCCTCCATAAGACAATGAGCCTGTGGTCGGGGATCTTTCACTGGTTGTCGTTTCGAAGCGAGGAGCCCGGAAGCCGAGTGGCATCCCGACATGGCGCGCCCTTTCGGCCTAACGGACCACCCGGTAGCTTGCCCTCGAAACCGAGACGTCCCTGACGGGGCGCCGGTCGCTAATGTCGATGGGATCCCGGGAGCCGATCAGAATCAGCTCGTCCACCCCGGTCGGCTCGGTGATGCGGATCACGTCGTCGCCTTCGGGCAGCAGGTACTTCTCTCCGCCGTCCAAGCGTGGACTATCCCCCTCAAGGGGTGCGACAACCACGTACTTGCCGCTCGAGTCGCGCGCCAGCAGCAGGTAGTAGCAGCCCCGCGAGGCCGTGTAGCCGATCTTGAGGCCGTCGCCGAGGCGGTACTCGGAGCGCCCGACTGCCACCTTCAATTCGAGGCTGGGGTCGTGTTCTGCGCGGTCGATGAAGTCGTCGAGCCCGGGGACTGTTACCCGGCCGCCCCACGTTTCTGGCAACGCGATGCTGAGCATCTGCTGGCTGCCCCGCAGGTCGAGCCGGGACGCGTCGATATGGCCGTGCCCGTAGCCGTAGTTCGGCGCCCGGCCGCCCATGGGCCGCACGGACTCGACGATGAGGCGACGCAGCTCCTGGTTGCCGGCGTTCGGGCGCATCTGCTTGAGCAGCGCCGCGAAACCCGAGACATGGGGGCAGGCCGCCGAGGTTCCTGGGAAGCGGCCCTTCTGGAGGGCGTAGGCCTCGGAGGGCGTGTTGTCCGGCGCGGAGACCTCCGGCTTGAGGCGACCGTCATCGGTCGGGCCCTGGGAACTGAAGTCCTCGAGGCGGTCCGTCCTGACATCAACCGCGCCCACGGCCAGGGCCGCCGGGCTGGTCGCGGGAATGGCGATGCTGCCCATGGGCTGGAGCGGTGCGATGGCGGCCGGCAAGTCGGAGAAGACGTGCAGCTTGACCGGGCGCGTAAGGTTCGAGGCCCGCAAGGCCAGCAGGTAGGGGCGACCCTTCGCGGCCCGCATGCGGACATACTCGAACGGCGCTCCGCGGCCCCGTTGCGGATTGACCGATTGAGCGAGCAGCCGGATAGAGCGCGAGCTTAGATCGGGCTGGAAAAGGAATGCGTCGATGTCCTGGGTCGAGGCCGGGGTGCGCGGGTCCGCGCCCCAGTCGTCCCACACGACCTTGGCGGAGATGCCGGCCACGGCCGGCTGGATCACCATGAAGTTCTCGCCGCGCCGGCCGATGTCGATGCACCCGTCGCCGCCACAGCCGCCCTCGCGCGGGCGCCGGCCCACGGCCGGCTGGATCACCAGGAAGTTCCCGCCGCGCGGCCCGATGTCGAGCCAGCCGTCCCGGTCGCGGTCCGCTGCCGTCCCGGCCCAGTGACGCGAGCCTTCGTTGCCGGCGGCGTTCACCCAGAGGATGCCCTTTTGGGTGATCGCCTCGACGAGCCTGTCCAGAAGGGAGCGACCGTCATGTGGGCCGACGTGGCCGCCGCCGGAGAAGCTCACGATGTCGACGCCCTGCTCGGCCAGCCAGAAGGCGGCCTGGACGAGCTGGTCCTCGCGTCCCTCCACAGCGGCTAGGTAGAGTTCCGCGTCGGGAGCCATGGCGTGGATAATCTCGGCGCATGCCGTGCCGTGAACCTCCCCGAGCTCGAGCGAGCCGCTGCTGGTAAAGGCCCGGGTGGCGGCCGGGGCCGGCACCCGGCCTTGGCTCTGCAAGGTCCGGTAGCGATCGAAGCCGAAGTCGAGGAGCCCGACCCTGACGCCCTTACCCGTGAATCCCTCCGCGTGCAGCCGGTCGGCCCGAGTCGAGCGCACACCATCGCTCGGGCGCGCCACGGCGGCCAGGGCCGGGTAGGCAGGGGTCAGTTCCGCCTGTCGGCTCATGTAGTAGAGAGACTCCGACCCGCCCAGTGCGCTGACGGCGTCCAGGGGCACATGCGCGAACACCAGTCCGTCGAACACGAAGCTCACCTCGGCATCGTGCCGTTCGGCCTCGTCGATCAGGTCGTCCACGGTCGCGCCCGGTTCCGGTGACAGGACGGCAGCCACCTCGCGCTGCGCCGACAGGGGTACCGACAGGCTCTTGGCGAGGGCGCCGAAGCCCGGCGCGCCCAAGCCGGAGCCTTCGCTGACCAGTGCCCGGATACCGGGGTCGATCTTGTCGTTACCCTGCTCCAATACCGACTTGGCCCGGGCGACCGTGTCAAAGGGCAGTTCGAAATCAATCGTGCGGCCGGCGAACCGCTCGCCGTACTCGCCGGTCTGTGCCGCTACCGGGTGGGTTGCGAGGGCAAGGAGTGCCGCGCACAGGGCCGCGATCGGGAAGATTGCCTTCCTGGAAACCATGGGTCTATGTCCTCCACTCGATATGAGTATGGCAAGTATAGCGGGAAGCTTTCGGCGGAAGAGAGCTTTTTCCAGACGGGCTACCGAAGGAACCGCAATGAGGATGGAGCTACATGCAGGGCGTCAGGTGGGGAATCTCCTAGCTGTGCTTGCGGTCTTCGGCGTGCCGGCGCTTGCCGATTCGGGGAAACCTGCCGATTGCAGCAAACGCGAGTGATGCGTTCGAACAGCCCCTGGCGAACGTGGGACGAGGAGGCGCGGCTGCTGGGCTGGCTGGCAATGGACGAGCGGTACGAGATGCGGAAGTCCCGGCGCAAAGTTCCGATGGAGAACTGGAAGGTGATGCTGCCGGAGCATCGTGAGGGGTACGTGGAGTGGGAGGAGTGGCTGGCGATCCAGCAGCGGCTGGCGGCGAACAGCGTGCCGGACGCGGCCGCCGGCACGCTGACGGTGCGCCTGCTGCACCAAGCCAGGCGCGGGCCAAGATCGTGCCCTGCTGCCCTTGCTGGAGGAACTCAACGAAACCCGCACGCTCTACCCGGGCACGCATCTGCGCTTGGTCTTTGAGATCCTTCCCGACACTGCTGCGAGCCCGACCGACGGGGTGCTCGCAGCTTAGCTCGCCGAACCCAATCACGGCGCTCTAGTGACAAACTCGTCGCGCACCATGTTCGGAAGTCTGATTGCGCCAGGACAAGTCCTGGAGAGGAGGAAGTGATGAACTGAAACCTTTCTGAGCGAGCCAGCGGGTTCGACCCCCGTCCGGCAAAGGTGCAGCCCACCAGCCGGGAGCGAGTGTTGCATGGCATGCGGTAACGGATGTCTTGAAATATGTGAACCCGGTGAATATGGGAACCTGCGGCCCGAAACATTAGGCCTAGCAAGGCGTTGGGGCCTGAGCAGGTTATTGAATTGAAGAGGATTTTTTGCCTAGCGGCGCGGCAGACGAGTGTTGGAAGTGGGGCAGAATGCCCAAGGCCGCGCCGGATTGAAGAGGATTTTTTGCCTAGCGGCGCGGCAGACGAGTGTTGGAAGTGGGGCAGAATGCCCAAGGCCGCGCCGGTGGGCAAAGAATCAGATGGGCTAAGCCGCCACTACAGAAATGTGAGTCCGG
>MKWU01002372.1_pt1 | contig 28558 bp, 21 predicted proteins | sample 809101 | NCBI WGS metagenome assembly MKWU01 (sample SAMN05860141, study PRJNA318959) | sponge metagenome | host: Aplysina aerophoba | place: Slovenia: Piran, Adriatic Sea, Gulf of Piran | collected 2013-05-07 | reverse complement strand
TAATCACCGCGGTGTTGAATTTCTGGACAAGACCCTCACTCTGTATGCCATGCGGCATACCAGCGGCCTGGCCGCACACCCAAGTGCGCCGAGGGTAGCAGTTACCATCGAGAACAACGCCGGTACCCGGTTTGTGATTGAGGACTTTGACGGCAGTAACCAGACCGAGTTGTTCTCGGTCGACGGCATAGGCATTGTCAGTGGCACGCTGAACCGTATCTTCGGTCTGAAGTGGTCGGCCGACGCGCAGTGGATTACCTACACACAGGGCTGGTTCTTCGGCGATCAAACCAATAAGGCAGACGTATGGAAAATCCGCCATGATGGCCGGCAGCGTATAAATCTGACGGCAGGATCCGGCGCCAACAACGGCATGCCGGCCTTTTCTCCGGATCGTAAACGGATCGTGTTTCGAAGTTCCCGCAACGGCAATTTCGATCTCTATCTCATGGACGCCGACGGCAACAACCTGGTCCAGTTGACGGACGATATAGCGAAAGACAACTTCCCGGTATTTTCGCCAACCGGAGACGCGATCGTTTACTCATCAGATCGCGACAGCAGTCTTGATCCGCTCGGCTACAAGAGCTTCGACAACTACATCATGAAACTCAAGCCGGATGGAAACCCGGGGGAAATCATTCGCATCACTGACGATCCGGGTCATGATGCACATCCAGCTTTTTCTCCCGACGGCAAGTGGATTGTCTATACCTCCGAACGCGCCGGCATCAGTGACGAAGAGCCGCTGGTGCAGGAAGTCATATTCGGACCGCAGATGTATGGCGAGATTTTCGCTTACCGGTTGAGTGACGGCTTACGGTTACGCTTGACCCACAACAAGTGGGAAGAGTCGGGACCGTTCTGGATTCGGCTCCCGCAGACGTCCGCGCTGGAATAAACATGCAACTACGGGGATTGTTGATAATTACACGGCTGCTTGCCTCCGGCAGCGACTTCACGGGTTGATCATATCACGCCGGTCGGTGTCCCTGCTCGTAGGCTTGCCGGTGTTTTATCACCAGCAGGCTCAACACGGTGATCAAGCTCACCAGGATCAAGCCGATTCCGAAGTAACTCACCACGGAAAAATCTTCTCCCTGGATCATGGAACCGACTATGCCCGGTCCCAGTCCCAGACCTGCCGTTTGAACGGCGCCCATCATGACCACTACACGCCCCTTGGGATCCAGTTCCGCCATGATGCCGGAGAAATAAGGTTGGGTCAGGTTCCAGGCAAAGAGATACAGGATTGTCGCCAGACCGAACCGCAAACCGTTCATTTCGCCCAGCAATACCAGCAATCCGGCAATGGAGATAACGGCGCTGATAACGATAGGCAGGGCCCGTCCGAAACGGATGTTCACCAACGCAGCGATCAGGGCGCCGGCGATGCCGCCGACATTGGAGAGGGCCAGACCGGCGCCGATTGTCTCGCCGGGCAATCCTGCCGCTGCGGCGATGCGTTCCATGAATGCCCAGGCTTCTCCCTGCGCCATAAAATAAAAAAATACGGTTGCCAGTCCCAGGGCAACCAGCAGGTAGGGTAAAGGTCGGATGTCGGGAGCGGACGCAGGGTGGTCCTCACCATGTGATACCGGCAGCCAGGTAACAAAGAAGAAGTTGATAGCGGTGATGATGGCTATCAGGGCGAATACCCAGGACTTTCCACCCATTTCAAGTATCACGGGAATGAAATACAGGATCGTTGCGGCAACGCTCAATATGACCACCAGGTAGACACCGAATTCGCGATCCGGGTTACGCGTCCCGCCAAAGATAGCAAATGCTACGGCAACGGCGATACCCTCCCCGATACCGGCAATAAAGCGCGCCAGGATCATGCTTTCGTAGGTGTCTGCGCCGATGGATGCAACCGTACCGAGAAACAGAAGCGCCAGTGAGATGACAGCCAGTACCCGCCAGTTCAACTTGTGGATTAAGAAGGCGGTGCCTCCCAGGGCCAGTGCCATGGTGACGATATCGGCCGACATGACAATACCCACCTGGCCGGGGTCGAGCTGCAGACTGTCTGCAATCACCCCTACAATCCCCGGCAGGATAACAATGGTCAAGGCGCCGACAGTGCCAAGATAATTCGCTGCCACCAGTGACCGCAGGCTGTCCAGGTCGGTTACTTCAGGTGTCGTGGCCGTTGCCATGTTGATATACCTGCTTGTTGGTTTGATTTGCTGTGTAAATTCGGGGACAGAATTAATTCTGTCCCCAGCAAGCTGAGTTACATGCTGTCGGGGTGTGCAGAGACCTGATCATGAGAGTTTGGGAGGTTACTTAACCGTCGATCAGTACCGCGTAGCGTAACACATTGTCTAGAAATCCCCCTGCAGTGTCAGAATACCGACCAGGTGGTTTTCGAAGTCGTCTGCAATGGCATGTTGCCAGGTGACCATCGGTGTCAGGGTGAAACGGCCCGCCGGCGCGCTCATCGACAGGCTCAGGTCGAAGTGGCTCAAGTTGGAACCGGTACGGTAGTAGTTGTCGTTATATGTGATATTCCCGGAACCCGTGAAGGTAACCGCACCGGCCGGCACATCATGGGACAGGGCGAGACGTATGGTCTGCCCGTCTTCGGAAAGAGAGAAATCCCGTGCGTAATGCAGTGCGGGGTTCCCCGGAAGACTGGTTACGAGTCCGGCATTGAATTCGTAAGTTGAGGCCCACTTTCCCGGTTCCTCGAAGTTCTTGTAATTGAAATTCGCGACGCCGGCATAGACTCCCGCCCGTTCACCGAATTGATGGTAATAATCGGCAAAAAAACCTCCTTCGCTGACCTCATCGGTGTCTGCGTCATAAATACTGTAGGCGTTGAGGGTAAAACCGTTATAGCCGATTGAGACACCGGGCGACAATACTGAACCGGTTGAAAAAGCCAGGCCGGAAAACAGGTAACGGCTCATGTAATCCAGTCTGACACTGACGGAGACCGGGGACTCATCTTCCACCTCTGCCCGGGCGCCGGCTGCACTGAGCGCGACCAGAAGCCCGGTTATCGTCAACAGTCTGCCTGGTTGCATCGTTACTCCACAGCGTGGGTGTGATTTTCAGTCAATGTTTCCGGTGGAAGCAAAGCCGTACCGGGAAATATTATCAGAAAACCGGAAAGTGTTTTTTGCCGCAAATAAAATACCCGCATGCGCTGACGACAAAAAGTAAATACTATATATGCAAGTTCCATATCCAGGGAGTACGAACCATGTCACTTGACCAGAATACAAAAGCACTGGTAACAGGCGCCTCCAGCGGTATCGGTGAAGCTACCGCCCGTGCGCTTCGAAACAGGGGTGTCAAGGTGTATGCCGCGGCGCGCAGACTTGACCGGCTTGAGCAGCTGGCCGCCGACATCGCCGATGCGGTCGTTTACTGTGTGGACGCACCCTGGCGGGTGAATGTCAGCCAGATGGAGATTGTGCCCACGGAGCAAACCTACGGGGGAGCACAGTTCGTGCCTTTCAAGGGGCGGGGCTCACAATGATCTATAATAACACCGGTCAGTAAAACCCCCCGGGGAAACCTGTGACCGGTACATCATTACCGGAACAGTTCGCTGATCTTGAAGAATATGTCGAAGAATGGTCCATTAGAGAGGTGCAAACATGAGCATTAAACGACCCGGCAGACAGGACATGACTGATATTGCTGAATTCTATGGCATGAGCATCAGTGATTCAGACATGGCAGAGTATCAACAGTTGTTGACCGACATGCTGGCTTCCTTCGACAGGATCGACGAACTGGAAGCGCCGGTACTGGTCAGCGATTATAAACGGGACAAGGGCAGTGCAGCCGACCCGAATGACAACCCGCACAACGCCTGGTACTGGAAGACCACGATCAAGGGTTCGGCAGAAGGGCCGTTGCAAGGAAAATCAATTGCGATTAAAGACAGCGTCTGTATCGCGGGTGTGCCGATGATGAACGGGTCCCTTGCTGTGGAAGGGTATATCCCCGATAACGATGCCACCGTCATCACGCGCATCCTTGATGCGGGCGGCACTATCCTGGGCAAAGCAACCTGTGAGGATCTTTGCCTGTCCGGTTCCAGTTTTACATCCAAGCCCCATCCCGTCACAAATCCCCATGATCCGGAACGTGCAGCCGGCGGCTCGGCCAGCGGCAGCGCAGTCCTGGTATCCATAGGTGCGGTGGACATGGCGCTTGGCGGCGACCAGGGGGGCTCCATACGTATGCCGGCATCCTGGACCGGTGTTTATGGTCTCAAACCTACCCATGGCCTGGTCCCCTATACCGGCGTAATGCCGATTGAATTGACACTGGATCACTGCGGCCCGATGGCCGGCACGGTTGAGGATGTCGCGTTGTTGCTTTCCGTGATTGCCGGCGAAGACGGTCATGATCCCCGCCAGGTAAACGTGGTAAAGCAGGATTACACGGCGGCCCTTGATCGGGGCATGGAAGGTCTCAGGATCGGCGTGTTAAAAGAAGGTTTCGCGCGGCCGGAAAGTGAGGCCGTCGTCGATGCCAAAGTGCGTGAAGCCGTAGCGAAACTTGAAGCGCTTGGCGCCAGTGTCAAGGAAATATCCATCCCCATGCACCTGGATGGGCCGCATATCTGGAACGGTATCGGTTTTGAAGGCGCCACCCTGATGATGAAAGGCGGATCGCAGGGTTACAACTGGAACGGCCACTACCTGTCGAGCCTGGCGGAGTACTACGGCAGGCAATGGCGTGAGAGGGTGGATGAATTATCCAAAACCACCAAGCTCGTCATGCTGGCCGGTGAATACATACTGAGACAGCAACCCGGCGTCTACTATGCCAGGGCCCAGAACCTGGGGAATGTACTGCGCGCCAGATACGATGAAGCGCTGGTTGATGTCGATCTCATCGTCATGCCTACCACCGCCATGCGTGCGCAACCGCTTGGGTCGACCGATGCTGCGCCGATTGAGTACGTTGGCAGGGCTTTTGCGATGTTGGGCAACACCTCCCCGGCAGATGTCACCCATCATCCGGCCATGAATGTGCCCTGCGGCATGGTCGATGGGTTGCCGGTGGGCATGATGCTGGTGGGACGGCGTTTTGACGAAGCCACCGTTTTAACAGCTGCTGCTGCGTTTGAAAGGATAGGTGACTGGAAAGAAATGTAGGGATTTCCATCGATTCACAGGCGCGTTTCCCAATCGAACGCCGGGTCCGCGTAAACCACGAAATCCGGGTTGAGCAGGGAGTCCTTGGCGTTGTAGCGCAAACGGTTGAACCCGGTATCCGTAACCCTGCCCCCCGCCTCTTCGACGATGCACTGGCCGGCAGCAGTGTCCCACTCCGAGGTTGGCCCGAAGCGTGTGTAGATATCGGCTGCTCCTTCGGCAACCAGGCAGAATTTCAGGGAACTGCCGATTGCAATCGATTTTGTGTTATGCCCCAGGTTCCTGAAGAATTCCTGTTGCCGTTCATTACCGTGTGATCGGCTTCCCGCCACGACCAGGGCGTCGGCACGGCTTGTCTTTGCCTTGATCCTGATGCCGGCAGCGCCGGTTGCCTGTTTATAGGCGCCCTCGTTTTTGGCGGCGAAATAGCAAACTTCTTTGACCGGCGCATAAATGACGCCTAAAACGGGATAATTTTCCCTGATCAGCGCGATATTCACGGTGAACTCCCCGTTACGCTTTATGAACTCGCGGGTGCCGTCCAGCGGGTCTACCAGCCAGTACGGGTCCCAGGATTTCCTTACCGAATAAGGGATGTGGGCAGCTTCTTCGGACAGCACCGGTATATCCGGAGTCAGCCTTGCCAGCTCTGCGCATATCAGGTCATGGGAGGCCATGTCCGCCATGGTGAGCGGAGACCGGTCGGTTTTGTTCCGGATCTCAAAATCCGTAACGTAGACGTCCATGATTTTTTGCGCGGCCTCCCTGGCGATTGCCGCCGCGGCTTCGGTCAGTTCTGGCATATAAACGTTAGAGTCCTAGCGCCGGCAATAAATAAGGTTCCATACCCGGTTGTTCAAACCCAGTCCCCGCTGTTCAAACTTCGTCAGCGGACGCCACAGGGGCCGGGGGCTGAAGTTTCCGTTTCCGGCCAGGTTGACCAGGCCGGGTTCGGCGTCGCATACGGCGCACATGTATTCTGCCAAATCCGCGGAATCCGTGGCAAGGTATAATTGTCCTTCGGTTTTCATCCTGGTCGTGAGTTGCCTGACAAAACCGGGTTGTACGAGGCGGCGCTTATGGTGGCGTTTCTTGGGCCACGGGTCCGGGAAATGGATGTAGATCGACGCCATGGACTCTGCGGGAATCTGCCGGTTGACGACGTCGACCGCGTCATGGTTGATGACCCGGACATTGTCCAGTCCGGATTCGGCAATCCCGTGTAACAGGCGTCCGATACCGGGCCGGTGTACTTCAACGGCCAGGTAATCGATTTCCGGGTTCTCCCCGGCCAGCCTGAGCGTGGTCTCGCCCATGCCGCTGCCGATATCCAGTACCCTGGGCGCATAGCGCTTGAACAGCGCATCCAGGTCCAGTGGTTCATCCCCGTAATCAACACCGAATTCATCCCAATACCTGTCTATCGCATTTGCCTGCGCCCTGGTCAGCCGGCCCTGTCGTAACACGTAGCTTTTGACGGAGCGTTTATCGGACAAGGTTCACCACTCCCCTGCTCGCGGCGCGGGTCAGTTGAAGAATAGGACGTAATTTGGGACACCCATAAATTAACAAATTATAGCAATTTATGGGTGTCCCAAATTAGAAGGTTCCGTCGATTGGGGATGACGCACTGGCATAGGCCCGCCTTGGCATGCGCCCGGCCAGGTAAGCCTCCCGTCCCGCCTCTATGGCCTTTTTCATTGCCGATGCCATTAATACCGGATTTTTGGCCTCTGCGATTGCGGTGTTCATCAGTACGCCGTCGCAGCCGAGTTCCATGGCGATCGATGCGTCCGATGCAGTACCGACCCCGGCGTCCACCAGGATAGGCACAGCGGCGTTCTCGACAATGGTCCTGATGTTGTAGGGGTTGCGAATCCCCAGCCCGGAACCGATCGGCGCGGCCAGGGGCATCACCGCGATACAGCCCATTTCTTCGAAACGCAACGCCATGATCGGATCATCATTGGTGTAGACCATCACTTTGAAATTTTCCGCGACGAGGGTCTGTGCCGCTTCCAGGGTTGCCGGGATATCCGGGAACAAGGTCTTTTTGTCGCCCAGCACCTCCAGCTTCACCAGGTCATGGCCGTTGAGCAATTCGCGCGCCAGGCGGCAGGTGCGCAGCGCCGATTCGGCATCGAAACAGCCTGCCGTGTTGGGAAGGATCGTGAACCTGTCGGGGCTGACGTAGTCGAGCAGGTTGGGTTCGTCCTGTTCCTGGCCGATGTTGGTGCGGCGGATCGCCACGGTGACGATCTCCGCCCCGCTGGCTTCTATGGCATTGCGGGTTTCCTCCAGGTCCTTGTACTTACCCGTACCGACCAGCAGGCGTGATGAGTAAACTTTGCCGGCGATGGTTAACGTATCTCTTGACATTGCTCAGTTTATCCTCCGCCGATCGCAGTAACGATTTCCACCTGGTCTCCGTCCGCCAGCAAGTGATGAGCGAATGCACTGCGCGAGACGATTTCCCTGTTGATTTCCACCGCGACGTTGTCACGGATATCCAGCGCGGTGATTAAATCGGATACCGTCGCCGTTTCCACGATTGAGGTTTTTTCACCGTTAACGAATAACTCCATGGCTTGCATTATACAAAAACTTTTCGGGAACAGGGGACGGACTTAAGTCCGTCCCCGCATGATCACCAGAGTTTTTACTCTGACCCCGAATATCAGTATGATGCTGCAGGTACCAGGTTGTGCGGGTGTAGTTCAATGGTAGAACATCAGCTTCCCAAGCTGAGAACGTGGGTTCGATTCCCATCACCCGCTTTTTATCTGCTGAACAGTTCCAGCTGGTTCCTCAGCGCCGCCTGGGCCGCGGCCAGGCGGGCGATGGGGACGCGGAACGGGGAGCAGGAAATATAGTCCAGTTGTACCGACTGGAAGAAATTGATCGATTCCGGGTCGCCCCCGTGCTCGCCGCAGATGCCGCATTTCAGTTCCCGTTTTACCGACCTGCCCCGGTGAACGGCCTGTTCGACCAGTTGGCCGACACCGGCAACGTCCATGGTCTGGAACGGGTTCTCCTCCAGCAGGTTTTTCGCCAGGTATTCAGGCATGAAACTGCCTATGTCGTCACGGCTGTAGCCCAGTGTCATCTGGGTCAGGTCGTTGGTGCCGAAGCTGAAGAAGTCAGCGTGTGCGGCGATGTCGTCCGCGGTAATGGCGGCCCTGGGGACCTCTATCATGGTGCCTATGGGGATCTCCAGTTTGCCGGTGAACTTTTTCCTGTTTTTCACCTGACTGATAATCTGCTCCACTTTTTCCCGGAGCATGGACAGTTCGCTTTCCAGCCCTACCAGCGGGATCATGATCTCCGGCTGTGCATTGATGCGTTTTCTCCTGCAGTTAATGGTTGCCTCGACGATGGCGGTCACCTGCATTTCCAGGATCTCGGGATAGGTTACGGTCAAGCGGCAGCCCCGGTGTCCCAGCATGGGGTTCACTTCGTGCAACTGGTTGACCCGGCGGACAATCCTGGCAACGCTTACCTTCATGGTGCGGGCGAGTTGGCGCTGCAGTTTTTCTTCCTCCGGCAGGAATTCGTGGAGCGGCGGATCCAGCAGGCGAATCGTGACCGGCAGCCGGCGCATGGTGCTGAATATCCCTTCAAAATCCCGGCGCTGGAACGGCAGCAGCTTTTTCAGCGCGGTACGCCGTTCGGTCTCGGTTTCCGCAAGGATCATCTCGCGCATGGCGGCTATCCGGTTATCGCCGAAGAACATGTGCTCGGTCCGGCACAGCCCGATCCCCTCTGCACCGAATTCCAGGGCCATGGCCGCGTCCATGGGGGTATCGGCGTTGGTGCGTATCACCAGTTTGCGCGTTTTGTCCGCCCAGGCCATCAGGGTCTTGAATTCACTGGTGAAGACAGGTGGTTGCTTGGGCACGTCGCCCAGCATAATCTCGCCGTTGCTGCCGTCGATGCTGATGATGTCCGCCGGGGTGATGACCCTGTCCTTGATGGTAAGGGTTTTGCGTTTGCTGTCGATAATCAGTTCACTCGCCCCGGTAACGCAACACTTTCCCCAACCCCGGGCCACGACCGCTGCATGGCTGGTTGAACCGCCTGTAGAGGTCAATATGGCCTCCGCAACGTGCATGCCGTGGATGTCCTCGGGGCTGGTTTCGCGCCTGACGAGAATGACGGGATGGCCGTTCTCGCTCTGTTCCACCGCCTCATCGGCAGTGAACACGGGATAACCGGACGCGGCGCCGGGCGATGCCGGCAGGCCGGTGGCCAGCACGTTCCTCTTTGCCTTGTGATCGAAGGAGGGAAGCAACACCTGGTTCAGGTCGTTGGCCGGGACACGCAGCAGTGCGTCCTTCTGGTTGATCAGGTTCTCCCTGACCATATCCACCGCGATTTTTACCGCCGCCGCGCCGGTCCGTTTCCCGGTACGGGTCTGCAGCATGTACAACACGCTTTTTTCGATGGTGAATTCGATATCCTGCATATCCTTGTAATGGGTTTCCAGGGTATGTTTCACCTTGAGCAGTTGCTGATAGATCTCCGGGCGCCATTTTTTCATCCTGGCCACCGGTTGCGGTGTACGGATGCCCGCAACCACGTCTTCCCCCTGGGCGTTGATCAGGAATTCCCCGTAGAATTCATTCCTGCCCGAAGTCGGGTCCCGGGTAAAGGCGACGCCGGTGCCGGAATCGTCACCCATGTTGCCGAATACCATGGACTGGATATTGGCCGCGGTACCGATATGTCCGCGGATGTTGTTGATTTTGCGGTACGTCAGCGCCCGGGGGGTGTTCCAACTCCGGAACACGGCTTCGACGGCCTTCTCCAGTTGCTCATGGGGCGCCTGGGGGAACGCTTCACCGCTCTGTTGCCGGTAAACCTTCTTGTAGGCGGCAATCAGTTTTTCCAGGCCGTCCTGGTTCAGGTCGGCATCTTCAGTGACGCCGTATTGCTGCTTGATACGGGTGAAAACGTCTTCAAAATGTTCATGCTCGACGCCCATGACCACGTTGCCGAACATATTGATCAGACGCCGGTAGGCATCCAGCGCGAAGCGCCTGTTATCCGTTTGCCGTGCAAGTCCGGTTACCGACCGGTCCGTCAGCCCCAGGTTCAGTATGGTATCCAGCATGCCCGGCATACTGACGGCTGCGCCGCTCCTGACGGAGACCAGTAACGGGTTGTCATCGTCGCCGAAACGCTTACCGGTTTCCTTCTCCAGCCGGTTCATATTCAGCCTGATGCTGCCCTGCAGTCCCTTCGGGAGTATGCCGCCACCCTGGTAATACTCCGCGCAAGTGGTGGTGGTGATGGTGAACCCCGGCGGCACAGGGAGGCCGATACTGGTCATTTCAGCCAGGTTGGCGCCTTTGCCGCCAAGCAGGTTAACGTCATCCCTGCTGCCTTCGGCTAACTGGTTGCCGAAGTAGTAGGTGCGCTTCACGTTGTTCTGCTTACCGGTCACGGCATGTCATTCCTGCATGGCCCACAGGTCCGTAAAAGCGTTCACGGGCATGGTTTCCAGGGTTGGCCGGTCGGCACAGGCTGCCAGGATAGCCTCGCTCCGGGCCGCAGAAAATTGATCGGCTACCGCCTTGTTGAATTTTTCCAGCAACAGGGGGATGCCTTCGCCGCGCCGGCGCCGGTGGCCCACCGGGTATGCGACGTCGATCCTGTCTGTGCTTGAGCCGTCCCGGAAAAAGACCTGCACCGAATTTCCGATGGCGCGTTTATCCGGGTCGTGGTAATCAATGGTGTACTGCCGGTTCTCCGTTACCTGCATTTTGTCCCTGAGCGTATCGATACGCGGGTCGGCGGCGATGTCGTCCTCGTAATCCGCGGCTGTCAGGCGCCCGAAGATCAAGGGGACTGCAGTCATGTATTGAAGGCAGTGGTCCCGGTCTGCCGGGTTGTCCAGCGGGCCGGTCTTGTCGATGATGCGCATTCCGGCTTCCTGTGTTTCCACGACCACCTTGTCTATCTCATCAAGCCTGTCCCTGACCCGGGCATGTAGCGACAGGGCCGCTTCCACCGCGGTCTGGGCATGGAATTCTGCAGGAAACGAGATCTTGAACAGGACGTTTTCCATGACGTAACTGCCGAAAGGACGTTCTGCAACGACCTCGTTGCCATTGAACAACACGTCCTGGAAGCCCCAGTGTCCGGCGCTCAACGCGGAGGGATAACCCATCTCCCCGGTCAGCGCGATAAGGGCATGGCGTACCGCGCGGCTGGTTGCATCCCCTGCCGCCCAGCTTTTTCTCGAGCCTGTATTGGGCGCGTGACGATAGGTGCGCAGCGCGCCGCCGTCGATCCAGGCATTGGATACGGCATTGATGACCTGCTCCCGGTTGCCGCCCAGTATTCCGGTAACCACCGCGGTGCTGGCAATGCGGACCAGCAGGACATGGTCCAGGCCGACGCCGTTGAAACTGTTTTTCAGGGCGAGCACTCCCTGGATCTCGTGGGCCTGGATCATGGCGGTGAGGATGTCTGCGACAGTCAGCGGGTCTTGTCCGGCGGCGATATTTTTCCGGCTCAGGTAGTCGGCGACCGCGAGAATGCCGCCGAGGTTGTCGGAAGGGTGTCCCCACTCGGCAGCCAGCCAGGTGTCGTTAAAATCCAGCCAGCGCACCATGGCGCCGATATTGAAAGCAGCCTGTACCGGTTCCAGCCGGTATCCGGTGCCGGGCACCCGTGCGCCGCCTGCCATTTCAGCGCCGGGCACCACAGGCCCCAGCAGCTTGACGCAAGCCGGGAATTTCAGGGCCATCATGCCGCAGGCCAGGGTATCCAGCAGGCAGTAAAATGCAGTACTGCGCCCCTCCTCGCTTGCCGCATCACCACGCAAAACATAATCGGCGATATCCTGTAACAGCGGGTCGGCCGGTGGTCTCCTGGTATCCCGAATTCCCATGTTCGACATTTATTTTCCTCCGCAGGGTTTTTGTTATTGTAATTTAATGTGCCGTCCGGGGCGACTGATTGATTATTTACCCACCGCATTCCGCACCGCGGTGAGTATACCGCGCAGGATATTGTATTCGTTACTGTCCAGGCCTGCGCGGTTAAACAGGCGTTTCAGGCGGCGCATCAAGCGCCGTGGTTTCTCCGGGTCGAGATAGTCTATGTCGATCAGTGTTTGCCGGAGATGCTCGTACAGGTGTTCCATCTGCTCCGCGCTCGCCGGGGTTTCCGGATTGTTGCCGGCGGTTACGGTTTCTTCACGGGCAAGAAATTGTTTGCTGATTTCATAGCAGATGATCTGTGCCGCCGAAGCGATGTTCAGGGAGGGAAAATCCTCATTGGTCGGTATGCGGATCATGGCCTGGCATATATCAAGTTCCTCGTTGGAAAGTCCGGAACTCTCACGGCCGAACAGGATGGCCGCGCCGGCGCCGGTTTGATCGGTGATCTGCGCTGCTGCAGTCTCGGGTGTGACCTCCGGCCAGGCGATACTCCTGGTGCGGGCGCTTGTGCCGAATACCAGTCCGCAGTCCGCGACCGCTTCCTCCAGGTTTGAAAACACCCGGGCGCGGTCAAGGATATCATCTGCCCCCGCAGCCCTGGCAGTACATTCCGCGCTGGGAAAACGTTTGGGCGATACCAGCACCAGCCGTTCCAGGCCCATGGTTTTCATGGCCCGCGCCGTGGCGCCGATATTTCCGGGGTGCGTGGTATTTACCAGGACAATTTTTACGTTTTCCAGCATGATAAGATCAATTATGAATTAGGAATTGAGAATTAGGAATGGGGGCCACCTGAATTTTTTATTCCTAATTCCTGATTCGTAATTGTTAATTGTTGTAATTCAGCGTTGTATCCGCAGGAGGAAAAAATGCATCCTATGATGAATATGGGAATTCGCGCAGTCCGCGCCGCAGGCGATTTTATAGTCCGTTGCATGGACCAGATGCAGGGTCTCTCGGTTACCGAGAAAAGCCGCAATGATTTTGTCAGTGAAGTCGACAGGCGCGCCGAGCAGATCATTATCGAAAACCTGCGCAACGCCTACCCGGACCATGCCATTCTGGCCGAGGAAAGCGGCGCGTCCGGCAACAGCGATTACCAGTGGATCATCGATCCGCTCGACGGCACAACGAATTTTCTGCATGGCTTCCCCCAGTTTGCGGTCTCGGTGGCATTGGCGCACAAAGGCATCCTCGACCAGGGGATCGTTTACGATCCGCTACGGCAGGAATTGTTTACTGCAAGCAGGGGCGATGGCGCCCATCTCGATGGGCGGCGTATCCGGGTTACCCGGCTGAATACGCTTGAAGGCGCACTGATTGGCACGGGTTTTCCCTTCCGGACCCTGGACAGGCTCAATGCCTACGTTGACATTTTCAGGCAACTGACTGCCGTCACTGCCGGCATAAGGCGGCCCGGTGCGGCCTCGCTGGACCTGGCCTATGTAGCCAGCGGCCGCATCGACGGGTTCTGGGAATACGGTCTGGAACCATGGGACATTGCTGCCGGAACTTTGCTGATAAGGGAAGCCGGAGGTTATGTCAGCGATATCAACGACGCAAGTCCGGAGGTAAAATCCGGGAATATCGTAGCGGGGAACCCCGCCGTCCACGACCTGTTGCAGGAGTTGATACGCGCTACGGATGGCGCCACGTAACAGGTATACAGTTACCCTGATCTGGTGTTAAAATACCCGGCGAAAAGGCAGTGGTTCACGGGGTATTGTCTGTTGCCGATTCCTTGTGCTCATCACAGCAATAGAAGTGTTCGGCGTGTTTTATCGCAGTGCTATGCGGGATGTAGAGCCGGCAATAATCGCATTGGACCATCTTCGCGATGCGCGTTTCGCCCGCCCCGGGCGTTTTTCCGGAGAAAAGCCGCTTGAGCAGGACGAACAGCAAAACCAGCACCAAGATAATTATTAACAGGCGTAACACGTTTTCAAAATTCCGGACTGACCCATCATACGCAGACGGCGTAAATAATAATCCATCAAGAGAGTTTAGGAAATGAACCTGCATGAATACCAGGCGAAAATTCTTTTTTCCGAATACGGCATTCCCGTACCCGAAGGAAAACCTGCCCATTCCGTAAAGGATGCGCTGGGCGCCGCCACCGGGATAGGAGGTAAAAACTGGGTGGTGAAAGCCCAGGTACACGCCGGCGGACGCGGCAAGGCCGGCGGGGTGAGGCTGGTTTCCGGAAAGAATGAACTGGAAGATTACGTCAAGGGACTGCTGGGTACTGTCCTGGTCACCAAACAATCGGGGGCCGAGGGCAAACCGGTGAATTGCGTGCTGGTTTCGGCCCTCTCGAGCATCAAATCCGAACTGTACCTGGGCATGCTGGTTGACAGGGGCATGCGCAGAGTCGCGGTGATGGCCTCCGCCGCCGGGGGAATGGACATAGAGGAAGTCGCAGCGACGGAACCCGGTAAGATATTCACGTTCACCATCGACCCGGTGATGGGTCTGCAGCAGTACCAATGCCGCGCCCTGGGCCTGTCATTGGGATTGGACAGTACACAGAACAAGCAACTGGCTAAAATCCTGTCCGGACTCTACCGGATGTTTATCGACAAGGACCTGAGCCTGGTTGAAATCAACCCCCTCGTCATCACCGAAGACGGCGACCTGGAGGCGCTGGATGCCAAGGTAACCGTGGATGACAATGCCTTGTATCGCCAGGCGGAACTGGAAAGCTGGCGGGACCCGAGCCAGGAAGATGCGAAAGAGAACAAGGCCAAGGTGTTCGACCTGAATTATGTCGCGCTTGATGGTGATATCGCCTGCATGGTTAACGGCGCCGGCCTGGCCATGGCGACCATGGATATCATTAAACTGCACGGCGGAGAACCCGCCAATTTCCTGGATGTGGGCGGCGGCGCGACAACGGAACGCGTTGCCGAGGCTTTCAAACTGATCATGTCCGATGCGAAGGTCAGGGCAATCCTGGTCAATATCTTCGGCGGCATAGTTCGCTGCGACCTGATAGCAGAGGGCATTATCAGTGCGGTCAGGGAAGTGGGGCTTGACATCCCCGTGGTGGTCAGGCTGGAAGGCACCCGGGTTGAAGAAGGAAAAGCGCTGCTCGATGAAAGCGGCCTGAAGATCATATCGGCGGACGGCCTGAGCGATGCTGCGGACAGGGTTGTTGCGATGAGCCGGGGGACAAACTGATGGCTGTCCTGGTGAACAGGGATACCCGGCTGATCGTCCAGGGATTCACCGGCCGGCAGGGCACTTTCCATGCAGAACAGGCCATCGAATACGGTACGCAGGTAGTCGGCGGCGTGACCCCTGGCCGGGGAGGGCAGACGCACCTGGACAGGCCGGTGTTCGACACCGTTAAGGAAGCGGTTGCGGAAACAGCAGCGGATGCCAGCATGATCATGGTCCCGGCGGCGTTCGCGGCCGAGGCCATTACCGAGGCAGCCGAGGCGGGGGTCAGGACAATAGTGTGCATCACCGAAGGGATCCCGATCATCGATATGGTCAAGGCCCGCGCCAGTATTGACCTGTATCCCGGAGTAAGGCTGATCGGTCCCAACTGTCCCGGTATCATCACACCGGGTGAATGCAAGATAGGTATCATGCCCGGACATATACACAAACCCGGTTGCATCGGCATCGTTTCCCGTTCGGGCACGCTGACGTACGAGGCGGTACACCAGACCACCCTGGCCGGTCTTGGCCAGAGTACCTGTATCGGTATCGGCGGCGACCCGGTACATGGTATGACTTTCATTGACTGCCTGGAGTTATTTCAACAGGACCCGGCTACGACCGGCATCATCATGGTAGGCGAGATAGGCGGCAACGCCGAAGAAGATGCGGCGGAATTTATCGGGCAACACGTCGATAAACCGGTGGTGGGATATATTGCCGGCGTCACCGCGCCGCCGGGGAGGCGCATGGGTCATGCCGGCGCAATCATCTCGGGCGGCAAAGGCAGCGCCGGGGATAAATTCTCCGCACTCGATGCTGCCGGTGTGACAACGGTCCGGTCACCTGCTGAACTGGGTGAGGCTGTTGCAGGGAAATTGAGTGAATAAAATCTACCGGGAAAAAATCTACCGGGGACGGATTTAAATCCGTCCCCGGACACCTCGTCCCCAGACACCTGACGTGAACAAAGTCGCTATTGCCCAGGTTGATCCATGTGTCGGTGATATTGACGGAAATACGGAACTGGTACTTGAATATATTTCCAGGGCCAGGGACACTGCCGGCGCAGATACCGTTATATTCCCGGAACTGGTCCTGACCGGCTACCCGCCGGAAGACCTGTTGTTGCGTCCCCATTTCCACGTGCAGGTGGAACAGGCCCTGCAGCGCGTCGTGGACGAGGCGCAAGGCATCAACGTCATCATCGGCTACCCGTCGGCGGGAGGAACACGCCTGTTTAATGCCTGCAGTTTCATCAGGGACCGGGAAATAGTCACCACCTACCATAAAAGAAACCTGCCGAATTACGGCGTATTCGACGAAAAACGCTATTTCAGCGAGGGGGAAGAGCTGAACCTGGTTGAAACCCCGGACTTCAAGGTTGCGCTGAGCGTGTGTGAGGACTTGTGGACCGAAGACCACGCACGGGAAGCGGCGCAGGCAGGGGCGGAATTGCTGATCAACATCAACGCCTCGCCTTACCACACCGACAAGGCCACCGTGCGCGAAGAACTGCTGCGCAGGCGCGCCGTGGAGCACAATATCGCCATAATTTACGTCAACCTGGTCGGCGGCCAGGATGAACTGGTATTCGACGGCGGCTCCCTGGTCGCCGATGGCAGAGGGGAATTCGTCTTCAAGGCCCCCCAGTTTGAGCAGGGCCTGTACCTGGTGGACCTGGAACGGCCGCGCGGCCGCCTGGTCCTGGAAGCCGGGTCGCCGCAATCCCCGCCCCTGGGCTTTAACGAAAGCGTATACCGGGCGCTGACGCTCGGCGTTAAGGATTACGTATCGAAAAACGGATTCAAGGGCGCGGTCATCGGTCTGTCGGGAGGCATCGATTCGGCGCTGACCCTGGCCGTCGCCGTGGACGCGCTCGGCCCGGAAAACGTCGAAGTGCTGCTGATGCCGTCCCGCTACACCGCGGACATGAGCGTCGAGGACGCGCAGGATATGGCCGGGCGGCTGGGCGTTGCCTGCCATATCGTGAGCATCGAAAAGCCTTTTTCCGCGTTCTCTGAGATTTTGGCGCCCATTTTCAAGGATTTGCCCGTAGACACAACCGAAGAGAATATCCAGGCCCGTTGCCGCGGCCTGCTGCTCATGGCGGTATCCAACAAGACCGGGAAACTGGTATTGACCACCGGCAATAAAAGCGAGATGGCGGTGGGCTATGCAACCCTGTACGGAGACATGGCAGGCGGGTTTGCCCCGCTCAAGGACGTGCCGAAGATACTGGTGTACGAACTGTCCCGCTGGCGTAACCGGGACGAAGAGATCATCCCGCAGCGGATCATCGACCGCCCGCCCACCGCGGAGTTGCGGTTTGACCAGAAGGACGAGGATTCCCTGCCCGGTTACGACGTGCTCGACCCGATACTGGAGAAATACATCGAACTGGACCGCACACCGGCCGAGATCATCGCTGACGGTTATGACCGGGATACGGTCTACCAGGTGGTCAGGATGGTGGACAAAAACGAATACAAGCGCCGCCAGGCCGCTCCCGGCGTCAGGATCACCGAACGGGCCTTCGGCCGCGACCGGCGCTACCCGATTACCTCTCGTTATACGGAATAATTATCCGCAGATTAAGTTAGCGCAGATAAATTTATAAACGACGCCAAAGTCACTTGGAACCAGATCGATAATTGGTTTATCAAACATCAATACTTGAATTTCAAATTAATATTGCTGAAGAAGCTTGTTCCAAAATTGGCTCATCATTATTTCTCAGAAGAACTTATTCTATTTTTCGTTTATACCAGGCCAGATTTGAAGCGCTGCATCGGTCAAATTTCTGGCACGATCTTTTATTGCTTGTTCATCCCATCTTTGTAATCCGAGCAAAGGAATATTCAACCTTAAATTTGTATTTTCAAGCAGCAATTTCTTTTTCTCTGAAAACGGCTTGTTTTTAGCTCCCCGGTTTACGCTCAGATTTAATAACGTAAGATTTCCTAACATCCCTATACTATTCTCCCGTGAAATTATCGATTGCTCCCGCTCATCTAAAGGTTCGTCAGTGACAAGTTTGTATCGAATGCTATATATTTCGTTCTGTTTTGCTTTTTCGCCATTGGGAAGAGGCCAATGTTCATACCATGATCTGGGTAGAATATGATCGATATCGAGACTCCCGGTATTTGCCTCAAAAACATCCTCAGTCTTCTTGGCAGACCTGAGATTAGATTCAATCTCTCCTAAAAATGAACGCATTTTTGCAGCGTCAACTCTCCCTGGGTAGATAGATGCTGTCTGGCAGATATTTCTAAATTCACCATCCGTAGGCCAGCGTGAGGCGTCACTTTTGAATTTGGATAGAATGTCACGAAGTGTTTCAGGGAACAGTCCTTTTTGAGATAGTTCACGTAAGACGGTTATAAAAACATTGTTATAATTTTTTGCTGTCAAACCACAAATCGCGCGCCTCACAATATAGGATATTAGCATTGTTAACATAACATCCTTAGATTCATCTGCTATTGGCGAGGAGGCGATTAATAACGCGAGAGGGTGTAATGTTGTGACTTCGTAAGGTGCAATTCTTCTCCCGAATCGGGCAATGGGACTATCTTCAGTACCAGCTACTAATTCTTGATATATGCCCGCATACTTTGAAAGGGTAGTAAGCTGTTTTTCAGCAGATATTGGTTCTTCACCGGATAATACATATCTACGATATTCAAAATACAATCTACCGAGATCAACTTCTTCGCATAATTCTGTTATAAGACAAGCGTGAACAAACCATTCCATGCGAGGCTTTTTAATTCGCCCACGAGATTGGTCTGATTTCCAGTAGCCTGTTTCAAATTTCGACCAATATGTGTCGTATAAATTTTTTGAATTTGCACCATCTCTATCGGCCCTCATAAAAATGAAGTTGCGAATTAAATCAGTCGCATGTAATTCTGCTCCCCGGCCATTTAATGTTTCGAAAATTACCTGAGCATCATCTTCCTCATTTAAAACAATTGATACTACTTTTATATCTTGAAGAATTGCCGTTGTAAGAGCTTCAGCTCGTTTAGAAATTTCACTTTTTTCTCCCTCATTTATCCAGTTTTGGAACTGTTCCGAAAAGAACCAGATTGCTTCTAGTGCAGGAGGATGATGAATTCCAATTTTTCTTAGGGTCTTGTCCCTTAGAGTAAAACTATCTGGAAATTTTGTTCTCAATTCATAGCGATTATTTGCGTGAAGTGCCGACCTATACTCATCCCTGTCACGATACGTTGGCCATACTTTATATTGTTCAATTTCAGGTTCACGCATTGTGTTCGGGTTGGAGTTGAATAATAGATCTTTGACAATTTCCAATAACGCAATTGAGCCGGATTGCTGTAATACAATAAGAACCGATTTTAGAATAAACTGGAGTGTTGTTAATCGTTGTTGCCCATCAATGATATGGAGCGTTTCAACACCAATTAATCCTGATTTTGGCTGTGGATCTAAAACTACTGCCCCAAGAAAATGTGGGGTTGATTTACCAAAAAATCGATCATTAGCTTTATCTTGAATGTCTTCCCACAACGGTCCCCACTGCTCCGATCGCTTCCATACATAGGTGCGTTGATAAAACGGTACCATATATTGTCTACGGTCTTGAAAGAGTTGTTCTACAGTAATGTCATCGGATTTCATTTTTTTTACTCTCTTGGTGTAAACAGAACGCGAAACTATCATCAAGTAGGAAGAAAATACACGGGTCCTCCCTTGATAACCAGTTCAGTTGATGGTCTCCGAATTATGGAGAGGCTCCAATGATTGATTTAATTCATGGATGTTCCTTACGGTCAACACTAAATATCCCTGAAAAAACCCCATTTATGTGTTTGTGGCTTCGGGATGTCTTTCGAAACCTCATTTGTATCTAGTTGATTCAACATTTCTTGCACAAAAGAATCCAAACCCAGGTATGTCTGGTTTTTGATCTTCTCCTAGGGAGAGGGTCTGCTTATACCAGCTTTAACAAATTCCTGATATTTCAGGACGGCGCCGTTACGCCTTTCCGAAAATTCGGCCAAGACCCTGTCAATTGTTAAATATGATGCGGGTTGTGCCAGCCCTGCTGTCAAAGTGATTGACGTTAGACATCCTGTACCGACACAAGTATGATGGCAGCCGAATTGCCCAGCAACGAGGTAACTTCATCCCATGCAGCCCCACCACCAGGGCCCGTTCGTGGAGGGCAAGAAGCACGGCCCGTGGACGATAAAGTGGTACTACGAAACCATCACCCTGGAATGGGAAGCCCAAGGCTCGGCTGCAGCCGGTGAGCAGCACGGCCTGTGAGCATATTGAAACAAATCTATCGATCCGCCAAGAAAGCCACCGGCCTTGGACGACACGGCGCGTGGACGAATAAGGAATACTACGAGGACGGCTCCTTGGCGTGGGAAGAACAGGGCTGGTATGAGGCTGGCGAGCGTCATGGTTCATGGAGGGAAAAGTATTATTACAAGGACGGCACCCTGGAATGGGAAACCCGGGGCCGGTGCAAGGCTGGCAAGAAAGACGGCGTATGGACTACCAAGTGGTATCGCGAAAACGGTGTTCAGGAGCGGGAATACCAGGACCGGTACGAGGCTGGGAAGGAGCACGACCTCAGTACGGTAAAGTACTACCGCGAGAACGGCTCCCTGGAACGGGAAACCCGGGGCCGATACAAGGGTAACGAGCAACATGGTCCGTGGACAGAAAAGCACTACAGCGAAGAGGGCAATCTGGAGAAGGAACACCAAGGTCCGTACGAGGCGGGTCAGCGGCACGGCGTGTGGACGGAAAAGCAATACTACAGTAGCATCATCGATGACGGCTCTATGGAGCATACAGAGCAGGGCCCGTACGAGACCGGCAAACGGCTTGGAACGTGGACAGAGAAATACTACAAGGACGGTACTCTAGACCAGGAAGGGCAGGGCCAGTACAGTGACGGTAAACGGCACGGGCCATGGACAACAAAGGGCTACTGTGAAAACAGCACTTTGAGTTGGGAACACCAGGACCTTTACCAAGCTGATGAACAGCACGGCTTGTGTATTTTCAGATCATTCCGCGCGGACGGCACCCTAGAGGAGGAACACCAGGACTTGTACGTTCACGGCAAAGTACACGGCCTGTGTACGCGCAAGCACTACTACGAAGACGGCACCCTGTGGGAAATGCGAGGACTGTGGGCTGACGGCAAGCAGCACGGCCCGTGGACGGGAAAATCCTACTGTGTGGACGGTACCCTGGAAGTCGAAACTCAGATACGGTACGAGGACGGCGAACTGAGCGGCCCGATGACGGGCAAGCACTACCGCGAGGACGGCTCCCTAGAGCGGGAAGAGCAGGGTGAACAGAACGAGGACGGTGAGCAACATGGCGATTGGACTGAAAAGTGGTACTACAAGGACGGCACCTTGGAGCGTGAAACTCGGGGCCGGTACAAGACTGGTACGAGGACCGATCCGTGGACAGAAAAGCAGTACCGCGAGGACGGCTCACTGGAATGGGAAACCCGGGGCCCGTACGAGGCTGGCGAGCGCCGCGGCTCGTGGACAGAAAAGCACTACCGCGAGGACGGCTCACTGGAACGGGAAGAGAATGTCCGATATAAGAACGGCGAGCGACAGTCATCGGAACGATAACAAAAGCAAGCTGCAGGGCCAAGCATTACACTGTCAAAACCCTGCATCTAGTAACGATGATAGATAGTTAGGGTGGTCTGACCCCATTTGGCCCCCTTTCCGTTCACCCATTTCGCTGGCCGCGAGTGGTCACTAAAGGGAAATTCCTAAACGGCGGGTGGATCAGGTTACGGAGAGGGGGTCAAAAATAGAATTTAAAAAAATACTCCTATTTTTCTCCCAATCGTTTGACGGCATACTGTACCGGTTTACGCCTTACTTTGGCGTCGTTTGTGAATTATCCGGGATAGGCGGATGGGCACCGGATTATCTGGGTAAGTTCAACAAGATTTGTGAGAGTTGACGCTGATTGCTGATTCTGAGTCCGAGGGTCGGTAGGATGGCGGTCAGGATTTCTGCCACTTTGGTTTCAGCTGATACACCATCTTGTTCCAGGGCGACCCTGATGCCAGTCTCGTGCAGCGTGGGTAGGATTAGTTGAAAGCGTTGGTGCTCCAAAATAAATGACCACCTCTGCACTAGCCAAGGCAGTAGGTTTTCAGCCACCAATTTATAGTTACCCGTTTGTTGAGCCGTTTTAAGAACCTTGAACGCCAGTTCAAAAACCTCCTCAGGGGAGCCGCTTGGAACTTCTGGCGTTCCTTTAGAGTGCGTCAGAATAAGGTTTGCAAAGCGTGTGTAGTAGTCTTCGGCCGGACCGTTGCTTTGAAGGCGATCAATCAATCCCGGTCGTAGCAGGAATCCGTTTCCATCTTTCAGCTCTCTAAGCACCACTGGGATAGATGCGAATTGGTCCTTCAATATGCAGGTGGCACAATAGATCAGCATGAGCTCCTCAGTCATATCCCGAAGGTCTTCTTGCTGCTCCTTGGTGGCAATCGGTAAGGTGCCATAAGTAAAATTTTTGGTGTCAAATCCTGCTGAGCGTCCCCCTTTCGCCTTTGCATACGCAATAAATGAGATTGTATCCTGCAAAGCCTCGATGAAGAGTTTTGCGTCGAGCCGTGACAGAGCCTTGTGCATTTTTGCTGGACCTAATAGCATCTGCCCTTCCAGCACTGGGCCGCGCGGCAAGAACTGCTCTAAATTATCAGTGATCCCGGCGTCTAGAGCAGCGTTGTTTTCGACTGTAGCCAACATGTACCACACCATCTCTATTGGTAATATATGGCGCTTATTAATCTCAGGATGAGGCTCTGGGTTGCTTACGCAACCTGGGTAGATTATTGTTTCTTCTCCGTTTTCAAGCAGGCGTTTTTTACCCGTGGCGTCCTGATCGAGCCAAAGAAGAACGTGTCGAACCACTGCGTGGCAATGAGCGGTACGCAGTGTTTCATCAGGCTTTATCTTGTTTACTTCATCAAGCACCGTAATGAAATCTTGTAAACAGGTTTGCCGATCACCGTTATGCCAGCTTGCCAGAGCGGCATCAGCCAGTAGTCCAGTGCGCATAGCCATCATATCGGGAAGATTGGACTTATGGGCGGCGGTTCTACCAAAGAGATAATACCGTCGAGCAGTTTTGAAATCTCCTAGGTTTTCCGCGCTTATCGCCGCCTCTCTTCCCAAGAACGCTTTTTCAACTTCGTTCAACGGAGCATCACTTTCGATCAACGTCTTAGAGAGGGTAAGGCTTCCCTCGTAGTCACCAGAACGATACAAGACTTTTGCCTTTGCACGCACAAGCTCGGAGTTGGTTTGCCCGAACATTGAAAGGCCTTCTTCCAGAACGTCGAGTGCGCTGTTTTTATCGTTGCCGTATTCATCCAGAATTATCGCCTGAAACTTCCGACAGCAGACGGCCAGGTCAGTTTGGTTCCAACGGACGGCCTGTTTCTCTAGGCGCGCAAAGACGGCGCTATGGACTGAAGGATCGATAGTGTTTTCATTGTACTCGTTCAACCATGCTCCTGTGACCAGCATGTCCACGTCAAAGTCGTCATGGCCAAGGGGGGCGAGCAGTCTTGAGCGCAGCTCGGACGAAGAATTTTCGAGAAAGTCGAAAACAGCAGGAAGTTCCTTGATTTTCGAGAGTTGCCGGGCTTGATTTACAAACATGAGTCCAATTGCAGTGAAGCCCTCTTTCTCGAGTTCCTTCATTACGTCTGAGGTTTCTGAGGGCAGCACACAATTCTCATTCTCCAGCAGTTGATCGAGTTCCCGAATAACGCCAATGAAGCTCGTGCCTATCCCAGCTTTAGAGGTCTGAAGCAGCAACTTTGAGTATACGATCATGTTCACCGATGCGCGCACTTCGTCGTGCTCAACGTTTTTGGCTTCTTCAGAAAAACAGCGCAGGGCGTCCTGAATTTTTGTTGGCGAGTTGCTTACTTGGCTCACCAGAAGGACTTGAACACCTCGAACCATATGGCTGATCGCGGCCTCAGCAGGGTATGCAAAGGTATCAGTCCTTAACATTGTGAACATGGGCAAGTAAGGAGCAATCATTTCCAGTTCAGAGAGATCAGAACCAAGTATCGCCATGCAGAGCTTGCAGATTGCCGCTTCATTCTTGCTGCTCCATGCAGCCAACAGCGCCGAATTCATGTCGATAACGTCAAGGCTGCGCTTTTTCGTCAGCGAATCTGCAATCGCACTATGGATTTCCTCTATTTCATTGGTTCCCAGTGTCTTATCGGCAAAGCCAGATAACAACGGAGAGAGGTTGAACCTGTCACCTTCCAGCTGATCAACCCACGAACCTGTCAGAGTGTCCAGGACAATTCCCGCATCCGATATTGGCGGCTCAAGCTTTCCTAAGTCGATGGCAAGTTCTCTGCTGAACCCACCTGTTTTTAAGGAAAGGCGCTCAATGAGTCGGCGTCTTGCTTCCGGCATGTCTGTCAACAGCCGTTTCCGAGTGTCCTTTCTTACCTCGCTAATCGCAGGTGCCCCCACTATCAAGGCATCCAGTGTTTGGAGTTCATCAGGATTCCAACCCGATGCGACCATATGCTGGATAAATGCCGTTGCAAGCTGAGGATGGCCGCCGCCAGATACCAAATGGATGTATTTTGCCCAATGCGCATTGCTGACCCCATACTTCAGAAGGATCTCCTGAATGTCTTCTTCTGTGAATTCAGACAGCGTTCTGGCAATGCCCATTGGCAGGTTGCACGCGAACAGGAAATCGCTGGTTGGAGAATCGGAGGAATTCAGAACCAGAAGAACATGGGAGCGGTTGGCGGAGTGAACAAGGTAATGCAGACTGTCCAGCACTGAAGGTTCCATCACCCCACCGAGATCATCGACGATCAAGCCCAGTAGACCAAAGTCCTTTATTGAATCAGCTGCCTGGATCAATACTTGTGCAACTTGCTGACTTGACTGGCCTCGCAAGTTGATACTCCCCCAATCACCTCCATTCTTGTGCGCCAGAACACGCGCAGAAACGGTTTTGCCCATACCGGCGGCGCCAGCGATCCAGCAGAGGCCAAAGGATTCCAGGATTTGCTGCAATTGCCGCATGTCGTTTTCACGACTTGCAAGCGGCTTCGGCAGCGGCGTCTCCGCGACGAGACTAGGCCTGAAAAGTCGTGCACTTGAAAGGCCAGTCGCGGAGGATAAGGCAGCCGACAGCGCTTTATTTATCAGTCGGATTAGGGTCTCAAAATCAGCTCTGTTTAGAGTTACTTGTGTGGCCTCCTCAAGGTGTCTTTCTAAACCACTTCGTTCGACGTGGCGCTCATCACGATTAGAGTTAGTTGATAGCTTTAGGAGAGTTAGCAGTATGTTCGCTACGCAATTTTGCGCCTGCGAATGCGTCCCACCTCTATCAATCAAAAGTTTAGAAATCCGCGAATTGATCTGTCGCGCAAGAAGGCGTGATTCAGGTGCGCCGCAATCAAAATGAATCCTCTTGAGAAACCTTTCACGAAAGTCTTCATCGTCAAGGCTCTTAATAAAGTCCTTTGATCTCTTTGACAGCTTTGATTTGTCGAATACCCGCCGCAGATCTGACAGATTTCCAGCCCTGGCTAGATTTCGCCAAGCAAGCAGAGTAGGTGCATCATCAATGCGATGTTCACGTTTTTTTTCTTTTCCGATAGTGGACGTTGTAAGATAGCGTACAGTGACCTTCAGGCTCGAATTCTTATCCTGCAACTCCACAAAGCTATCGATCGTGGCGATAATGTCGTCTGAATTTATTGTAACTGGCCTGGCAGTGTCCTTGACCTGAACGGCTTCGAGCGCCCCCTTAGCGACTATAGCGAAATCCTCTGCCACCTCTAAGTAGAGGAGTTCGTCATCTTCCAGTTCTGTCCATGCAAGGGCCGATTGATATATCTGGTATACATAGCCTCGAAGGGAGTCGATTGCCTCTCTCGAAGGATCTCCCAGTGGTGTTTTTTTTGGGGGCATTGGCTGCTCAACTAAGGTTATGAATAGGCTGCTTGTGGATGCACAGGGTCAGGTCGCACAATGCACACAATTGACCCCAGTCCCGTCACAACGGGAAGCCGGAGCGCGCATTTTGTGCTGTTCACCCTTGTCTCCCCTTAATGCGCCTCGCTCGAATATTCACTGTAGTTCCAGCTTCAAAGAACGTCCGACCGCCTGTGCGGCTCGGGCGAGGAGATTCAGAGTGACGCGTTCGTTTTTTGGATCCAGCAGCCGGTCCAACTGAGAACGGCTTGTAGACAACCGTCTGGCCATTTCCACTTTACTGATACCTTGCTGTTTCATTGCTTCAGCAAGTTGCCAGGCCAGGACCCGTTTTACAGCTTGTTCGGTTGTTTCTTCATAATCACCCTGTTCTTTCAGGAAGTCTTCGAACAACTGGCCGGGCCTGCCTTTTTCAATATCGTCATTCATCATAAACCTCTCATTCGTTTACCTGCCAGGTGTAATCTGACAGTCCTCCATCGTCCACTTGGTAGATAAAGGAATTGCTGCCTCAGTCATCATAAAACAATATAGGCAACCTAATATTGAGAATCCACATCATATATTGCTCCGACCAACAGCCCGCATCCGAAAAACCTCATAACGCACCCCGGCTTTCCGGCAGGCGATCCTGATCCGGTACTCAAACCGGCCTTCCCGGCCATCCGTGTCATAAATCACCACCGCCGGCCGCTTGCCGGTCACGTGACTGAAAAACAGCGCCTGCTGTACGCTGTCCAGGCTGCTGCGCTTATCCAGGCCACCCTCGTAAACCATCGTGCCGGTCTCACAATCCACTTCCACGTAACTGCGACCGCCGGCAGACGCGTACCCATGACGGGTTTCCGTCTCCCCGTTGACCAGGGTACAAAACCAGCGATTGTAATCATCCTCTGACGCCGTCGCGCCTGGCGCCGGACGGCCTGTTTCTTTCACCGGCGCCAATTGGTTACCCTGTGCGGGATGTCCGGACCGTGTACCCTCATGGCAATGCCGCGGCAGTTTACCTGCGTGACAGCCCCCGGAGTCCGTGCGTCCGGGATGTCCCTGGATTGGCAGCGCCATCAACGACAACATGCTGAGACCCAACAGCTTCATCAGCAACCTTTTGATACGGGTTGATGCCATCACAGGGACCTTTTCGGCAGGATATCGCAGTGTCAGGAAGCACATTTCATGCTCGAAAACATAGCTGACAATATACCATGAAATAGTAGGAATATCAAATAGATATGGTGCTATCCAGGCTCATGAAAGCGATAAAAACCTATATCGAATCTGAAGGAATCACGCAACGCGAAACGGCTGAATGTTTCAACGCGGCGCAGCCCCGCATCAGCGAACTTTACCAAGGGAAATAGGAACGGTATCAGTTGGTGAGATAATTCCGTATCGATTTAGCGGAGTTATCGCAAGAGGGGAGTTCGAACAAATCCGGGGTCAGAGTAATATCGCAAGGAGGGTTGCAGGTGGCAAGAACAGTGGTGATTTTACTCTGATACTCATCTATCCATGTGCATTGTGCGACCTGACCCCATAGCGTTGTCACAAAGGCTTGCTCGTCAACAGTTCTTATATTCCTACCCGGGTCAAAATAAAGTTTGTCGATACATTCAGCAAACAAACGTGCAAAACCCCAATTTGAGACACGATCCGCAATTTCAGATATGAACTTCTGTCTTTCCTCGAAAGTAAGATGAATATATGCCTCAGTCTTCTGATAGTTTTTTTGAGTTTGTCGGTAAGCTCTATTGTTATTACTACGTTGAAGTTGTAAAAGACGGGAGTTCCGTAACTTTTTTACTTCATATTGCCGCTGCTCATGGTTAAGCGTATTGAACCCGCTAATTTGTGATTGTTCATAATATTTTCTCAGAATCCACGCTGTATGAATTTCGGCGTCCCCAAGGGAATATCGTTGCTTTATGGAATTAAGTTCTTCATCACTACGACTACGAACTGTCTGTCCTGCAGGCGGAATTTGCCCGCACCCAGGTGTTTGACCGGCCGCTGTCGGGCCGCTGCTTCTTTGAAGAAGTGATTCGGGAGAACCTGGACCTGGGTCGCCCCAGCCAGGTGAGTTTGATCTTCGACCGACGGGTGACCCGGCGCACGCCGGGCACCTTCCGCACCCGCGTGGTGACCACCGGGGTAACCCCGGCGCTGCATATCAGCTATCAGGACTCGAAGATCAAACAGTACTTCAAGGAAGACCGGGCGTTGCGCACGGAGACCACGGTCAACAATACCCGCAACTTTGGCATCGGCAAGAAACTGGTGAACC